>Ga0315915_1000023_pt1 | contig 119157 bp, 123 predicted proteins | sample MpolbnodulesMG_FD_207738 | JGI IMG/M metagenome (GOLD analysis project Ga0315915, IMG submission 207738) | Medicago polymorpha root nodule microbial communities from Los Angeles, California, United States - branched nodules | ecosystem: Host-associated > Plants > Roots > Nodule | place: USA... | reverse complement strand
GCAGGCGGTGATCGCGCAGATGAAGACGCCGAAGCACGGCGTCATGCCCGCATGGCTGCCGCGCCTCGGCGATCCGGTGGTGAAAGAGCTTGCGGTCTTCGTTCATTCGCTCGGCGGCGGCGAGTAGAGGCCCTCGATCAATCGGCCGTGCACCCGCGCGGCCGATTCCTGGTCACGGGCAGGCGTGGCCAGATTTCGTTCGTAAAGGGAGCAACCGCTCCCTTCAACGCCCTATGGGTGTCGCTCCACAGCTGGGGCATCCCGCGCGTACTTGACGCAGATCAAGGTGACCGGAGTGCACATCGGCAAAATTCGTCTCACAAGGGAAACTATCGCCGGGACCTGCCTGCATGCTCCACCAGCCGATAACCAAAGATCCAGTCGAACGCCTCGACGCCGAAGCGGTCAATTCCGCCCGCGTGCGAGGGCCGCTCTACGAGAAGCGCCGGAAGATCTTCCCGAAGCGGGCCGAGGGCCGCTTTCGCCGGTTCAAGTGGCTATTGATGCTGATGACGCTCGGCGTCTACTATCTGACGCCATGGATCCGCTGGGACCGCGGGGCGCATGCGCCGGATCAGGCAGTCCTTATCGACCTCGATTCCCGGCGCTTCTATTTCTTCTTCATAGAAATTTGGCCGCAGGAATTCTTCTTCGTCGCGGGGCTTCTGGTGATGGCAGGCTTCGGGCTTTTCCTCGTGACCTCTGCGGTCGGGCGGGCTTGGTGCGGCTACGCTTGCCCGCAGACCGTCTGGGTCGATCTCTTCCTCGTCGTCGAGCGCTTCATCGAGGGCGACCGCAACGCGCGCATGCGCCTAGACGCCGCACCGTGGAGCCTCGACAAGATCCGTAAGCGCGTGGCCAAGCATGCCATATGGCTGGCGATCGGTGTTGCGACCGGCGGCGCGTGGATATTCTATTTCGCCGACGCGCCGTCGCTGTTGGTGAGTTTGGTCGCACTCGACTCGCCGCCGGTCGCCTATAGCACGATCGGCATCCTGACTGCTACGACCTACGTCTTCGGCGGACTGATGCGGGAGCAGGTCTGCACCTACATGTGCCCATGGCCGCGCATCCAGGCGGCCATGCTGGACGAGAACTCGCTCGTCGTCACCTATAACGACTGGCGGGGGGAGCCGCGCTCGCGGCATGCGAAAAAATCGGCTGCGGCCGGCGAGGTCGTCGGAGATTGCGTCGACTGCAACGCCTGCGTCGCCGTCTGTCCAATGGGAATCGACATCCGCGACGGCCAGCAGCTCGAGTGCATCACCTGCGCGCTCTGCATCGACGCCTGCGACGGCGTGATGGATAAGCTCGGCCGCGAGCAGGGGCTAATCTCATACGCGACGTTCAGCGACTATGCCGCCAACATAGCTCTCGCGACGAGCGGCACGACCGCGGCGATCGATCCGAGCCGCGTGCGCGACGCCGATGGCGCTTTCCGTGACAAGGTGAGGCATCTCAACTGCCGCATCGTCTTCCGGCCCCGCGTTCTCGTCTATTTCGGCATCTGGGCGATTGTCGGACTCGGTCTTCTTTTCGGCCTGCTGGCGCGCGACCGGCTGGAGCTGAACGTCCTGCACGACCGCAACCCTCAGTTCGTCGTCGAATCCGACGGCTCGGTGCGCAACGGCTACATGGTCAAGCTTCTCAACATGATCCCAAAACAGCGCACCATCAGCCTGACGATCGAGGGTATGCCCGCCGCCACCATACGCATGGCCGGACAGGCAACGGACGATGGACGCAGCATCACCATCGGAGTCGAGCCGGACAAGGTCACCTCGCTCAAAGTCTTCGTCACTTTGCCGAAAGGCAGATTCGCCGAGGCTGAAGAGGGCTTCTCCCTCATCGCGGAGGATCCGTCCAGCCACGAACGCGATGTGTATCAGGCCAATTTCAATCTACCGGGAGCAGCAAGACGATGAGCACGGCAACGAAACAGTGCAGTCCGGAGCGCGGATTCACCGGTTGGCACATGGTGGCGGTCATGAGCCTCTTCTTCGGCACCATCATCTCCGTCAACCTCGTCATGGCCTGGAACGCAAGCCGAAGCTGGAGCGGCCTTGTCGTAGAGAACACGTATATCGCTAGCCAGCAGTTCAACGGCAAGGTAGCCGAGGGTCGCGCCTTTCAGGCCAGCGGCATCAAGGGGCGGCTAACGGCCGGACGCGACGCAGTCCGCTACGTCCTTACCCGCAACGGAGAACCGGAGCGACAAATCGACAAGGTTATCGCCGTTTTCAAACGACCGGTTGAGGAGCATGAGGACCTTCGCGTCGAGCTCCACCCTCGGGGCGAGGGCGTTTTTGTTTTGGGTGAAGAGCTGCGGGCCGGTCAATGGATCGCCGCCATGACGGCCATGGAGGGGGATGCGGTGGTCCACCGTCACACTGTACGCTTCATCGCAGAGGGAAGAGACAAATGAGCTGCTGCGCCGTTGGTGCGGCAACCATGGTTGCCGAAGGAAGGCAGGCGTCGCCCGCGTCCGAGGAACTTTGGCTTGCGAGCCGGGCCCTCGGAGGCGGGTTGCGCCAGACGGAGCTAAGCGTCCCCGGCGCATATTGCGGCGCCTGCATCGCCACGATCGAAGGAGCGCTGCGCACCAAGCCCGAAGTCGAACGCGCCCGCGTCAACCTCTCCTCCCGTCGCGTTTCAATCGTCTGGAAAGAGGAGGTCGGCGGTCGTCGGACCGATCCTTGTGATTTCTTGCATGCCATCGCCGAGCGTGGATATCAGACACACCTCTTTTCGCCCGGCGGGGAGGAAGGCGACGACCTGCTGAAGCAGTTGATCCTCGCGGTCGCCGTTTCCGGCTTCGCCGCGACCAATATTATGCTGCTCTCCGTGTCAGTCTGGTCCGGGGCAGATGCGGCCACCCGCGATCTCTTTCATTGGATCTCGGCGCTTATCGCCGGACCGGCGCTGATCTATGCTGGCCGCTTTTTCTACAAGTCGGCATGGAACGCCGTTCGCCACGGGCGAACCAACATGGATGTGCCGATCGCGCTCGCCGTCAGCCTTTCCTATGGCATGTCGCTCCACGAGACGATCGGTCATGGCGAACATGCCTGGTTCGATGCATCCGTGACCTTGCTGTTTTTCCTGCTGATCGGCAGAACGCTTGATCACATGATGAGGGGCCGTGCACGAACGGCGATCAGCGGTCTCGCACGCCTGTCGCCACGCGGGGCCACCGTCGTTCATCCGGATGGCTCGCGCGAGTACCGCGCCGTCGACGAGATCAAGCCAGGTGAACGCCTGATCGTCGCTGCTGGCGAGCGTATCCCCGTCGATGGACGGGTGGTGTACGGGACGAGCGATATCGATCGGTCCGTGGTCAACGGCGAGAGCTCGCCGGCGGTGGTCGCCACAGGGGATACGGTTCAGGCCGGCACGCTCAACCTTACGGGTCCGCTGACGCTGGAGGCGACCGCCGCGGCGCGCGATTCGTTCATCGCCGAAATCATCGGAATGATGGAGGCTGCCGAGGGGGGGAGGGCGCGCTACCGACGTATCGCCGACCGCGCCGCTCGCTTTTATTCGCCCGCCGTCCATCTGCTGGCGCTTCTGACCTTCGTCGGCTGGATGCTGGTGGAGGGAGATGTCCGCCATGCCCTGCTGATCGCGGTGGCGGTGCTCATCATCACATGCCCCTGCGCACTCGGTCTTGCCGTTCCGGTCGTCCAGGTCGTTGCAGCCGGTCGGCTATTCCAGGGCGGGGTGATGGTCAAGGATGGCTCGGCAATGGAGCGTCTCGCCGAGATCGACATGGTGCTCCTCGATAAGACCGGCACGCTGACCATCGGCAGACCGCGGCTCGTGAATGCGCACGAGATCGCACCTTGTCGGCTCGCGAAGGCGGCGGCTATCGCGTTGCATTCGCGCCATCCGATCGCAGTAGCGATTCAGAATTCGGCACGGGCAGTCTCGCCGCTTGCCGGCGGCATCCGGGAAATTCCCGGCGCGGGCATCGAAGTGAAAACCGAGGACGGCGTCTACCGGCTCGGGAGCCGCAATTTTGCGGTCGGCAATCCGGGCTCTGACGGCGGACAATCGCAGGCAATCCTGTCGTTGGATTTTCGCGAGCTTGCCTGCTTTCGGTTCGAGGACCGGCCGCGCCCGGCTTCGCGCGAATCGATCGAAGCCCTTGCCCGACTGGACATTGCGACCGGAATCCTGTCCGGCGATCGGGAACCCGTGGTGGCGGCCCTCGCCGGCAGCTTGGGGATTTCGAATTGGCATGGCGACCTCTCGCCACGCGAAAAGGTCAAGGCATGCGACGCTGCCGCCGAGGCAGGTCACAAGGCACTGGTAGTGGGGGACGGCATAAACGACGCGCCCGTTCTGCGTGCAGCGCATGTTTCCATGGCTCCGGCGACTGCCGCCGATGTCGGACGCCAGGCCGCCGACTTCGTCTTCATGCATGAGCCGCTTTCGGCAGTTCCCTTCGCCATCGAGACTTCGCGACATGCCGGCCGACTTATCCGGCAGAACTTCGCGCTCGCCATCGGCTACAACGTCATCGCCGTACCAATCGCAATTCTTGGTTACGCGACTCCGCTCATTGCCGCTGTAGCGATGTCCACCTCGTCGCTAGTGGTAGTCTTCAATGCTCTGAGACTGAAGCGAACCCTTGCTGCCGGTAAGGTCGCGAAAGCAGCCGCATTGATCCAATCAGGGGCGGTGACCTCATGAACACCCTCATCTACCTAATACCGGTCGCACTCAGTCTCGGTGGTCTGGGGCTCGTCGCATTTCTGTGGGCGCTCAAGAGCGGGCAATACGAGGACCTCGACGGGGCGTCCTGGCGCATACTCGATGACGGCGATGGGGAGGGTGACTCAAGCCAGGCTAGCTGTTTGACCAAGATCAACTTACCGAAACCGACAGAGGGCTAAACTGGTGGGTGTTTATTGGGACATGCGCAATGGAGACACTGCAATTGACTTCGAGCGATTGGACCACTTTGTTGGGTTCGCGCTTCTTCGTGCGGCTGCCGCGCTCCACCGTGGAGGCCATTCTCGAGGAGACGAGGCTGTCCACCTACGAGGAGCACGACGTCCTCTTCCACCAGGGCGACAGCATCGGCGACGTGTTCTTTGTACTTTCAGGTCTGATCCGCCTCTACCGTGTTGGGAAAGACCGGCGCGAGGCAGATGTCGCCGTGTTGTCAAAAGGCGAAATGTTTGCCGAGAACGCCATTTATCTAGGGCGTGCCACCGCCAGCGCGGAGGCTGCCGAAGCATCCGTAATTGCGCGCATTGACAGTGCTAAGCTTCGCAAAATCGCGGCCGCAGACCCCGATGTGGCACAGGCTTTCATTGAGCATCTCTGCCATCGAGGCAAAATGACGGAAGACATGCTCGCGCAAGATCGTCTGCTCACCGCTACGCAGCGCGTTGCAAGCTACATCCTCAGCCATTGTCCAAACGGCACCAACACAAGCTTCTCGTTCCGCTTGCCGTTCCAGAAGAACATACTTGCAGGGAAACTTGGCGTCGCCCCGGAAGCCCTGTCCCGCGCCTTCTCGACGCTGCGCCAGTCCGGAGTCATCGTAAAAGGCCGGATGATCGAAATTCACGACAGGCACGCGCTGGAGCGGTTCTGATGCGACCTTCTTCGCTCGTCGGGCACGCCGCGGATCTACCCCTCATAGTGCTCCCGGTGATCAGCCCATTCGAGCTTCTTCCTAAATTCTGTGCCAGCGAAGGAACTGGGTCGACGCCAAGGTGGTGAAGAGCTGTTCCGGACCCTGTCGACACCGGCTTCAGGAGCGCAGCGAAGTCCAGGTCGTTTTCCTCCAGCGCGGCTTAGATTGCCAGCCCCATTTGATCTAACAGGTTTTAAAAATAAGGCTCTGTTGCAGTTGCACTGGGAGCCATATGCCGTACCTTGGAGCACCGAACCACAAGGATAGATGCGCATCGGCAAAACATCGGTCTAAGCCTTGATTTGTTACCCTGGGAGATAGATGCTCGTTTCAGGGCTGTCATGCGAGGGAGCGGCTTCATGGGACAGTTGACGACCCGCGAACGGGATCTGGCCGCGGCAATATTGCTCGTCCTGGCTATTGTCGGCATTGCCATGGCGGCAGCAGGCCGGTTCGATCCGATCGGGGTACATGGGGCTATCGTCCTCTTATACAGCCTCGGCCTGCTGTATCTCATCATGTCCAGCTCTTTCGGACCTCCTCCGGACCCGTCGCGAATCTCGCGCTATTACGACGATCCCATCAAGGTCGGCGTCTGGTTTACGCTGTTGTGGGCGATCTTCGGCATGTTCATCGGCGTCTGGGCGGCGGCGCAGCTTGCCTGGCCTAGCCTCAATTTCGACACCGCCTGGGCGAGCTTCGGGCGGATCAGGCCCGCCCACACGACCGGGGTCATTTTTGGGTTCGGCGGCAACGCCCTGATCACAACCTCGTTCCATGTGGTTCAAAGGACCTCGCGCGCCCGGCTGGCGGATCAACTCAGCCCGTGGTTCGTTCTGTTCGGCTACAATCTATTCTGCATCGTGGCCGTGACCGGCTATTTCATGGGCGTGACGCAATCGAAGGAATATGCGGAGGCGGAATGGTATGCCGACCTCTGGCTCGTTATCGTCTGGGTCACCTATTTCGTCCTTTACATCCGTACGCTGGCGCGCCGCAGGGAGCCTCACATTTACGTCGCCAACTGGTACTACTTGGCCTTCATCGTGGTCGTGGCGATCCTACACATCATCAACAATCTTACGGTTCCGGTCTCCCTCGGCCATGCCAAGAGCTACACGATCTGGCCGGGCGTGCAGGACTCGATGGTGCAGTGGTGGTACGGGCACAATGCGGTCGCCTTCTTCCTGACGGCAGGCTTCCTGGCGATGCTCTACTATTACCTGCCGAAACGAGCCGAGCGGCCCATCTTTTCCTACCGGCTTTCGATCCTCAGCTTCTGGGGCATAACCTTTTTCTACATGTGGGCCGGCTCCCACCACCTTCACTACACGGCCCTGCCGCACTGGGTACAGAACCTCGGAATGACGTTCTCGGTAATGCTGCTGGTTCCCTCATGGGCATCGGCCGGCAACGCCCTGCTGACGCTGAACGGCGCATGGCACAAGGTTCGTGACGACGCGACGCTGCGCTTCATCATGATGGCCGCCTTCTTCTACGGCCTCTCGACCTTCGAGGGCTCGTTTCTCGCGGTTCGTCCCGTCAATTCGCTGTCGCACTACACCGACTGGACTGTCGGCCATGTCCATGCGGGGGCCCTGGGCTGGGTGGCGTTGATCACCTACGGGTCGCTCTACACGCTCGTGCCGGCGATCTGGAAGCGCGAGAGGATGTATTCGGCGGCCCTCGTCGAGGTCCATTTCTGGCTCGCCTTCGCCGGCACCGTCATCTACGTCTTCGCAATGTGGAACTCGGGCATCATCCAAGGTCTGATGTGGCGGACCTATACCGGGGAGGGGACGCTCGCCTATTCCTTCGTGGACTCACTCGTGGCGATGTACCCCTACTATATCGCCCGCGCCTTTGGCGGCCTGCTGTTCCTGATCGGAGCCGTCGTCGCCACCTACAACATCTGGATGACCGTTCGCGGCGTCCCCGCTCTGGCCGAGCGGCACGAGGATGTTCCGGTTGCCGCGCATCTAGCGGACGGCGCGGCAACGGGACCGGCGGAGTAGGAACATGCGCGAACTTATCCATCGAAAGCTCGAGCGGACGGCGATCGGATTCGTGCTGGCGATCATCCTGGCGGCCAGTGTCGGCGGCATCGTGGAGATCGCTCCGCTGTTCACCATCGACGAGACCGTCGAAGACGTCGAGGACATGCGGCTCTACACGCCGCTGGAGCTCGCCGGCCGCAACATCTATATCCGCGAGGGCTGCTATGCCTGCCACAGTCAGATGATCCGCACGCTGCGCGACGAGGTCGAGCGCTACGGCCCGTTCTCGCTGGCGGTCGAATCCAAATATGACCACCCGATGCTGTGGGGATCGAAGCGAACCGGACCGGATCTCGCAAGGGTAGGAGGCAAGTATTCCGATTTCTGGCACGTAGCCCATCTCACCAACCCGCGGGACGTCGTGCCGGAGTCGAACATGCCAGCCTATGCCTGGTTGGCGCGAACCCCGCTGCGCCTCGACGATCTCGGCTCTCATCTGGCGGCGCAGCGAAGCGTTGGCGTGCCCTATACCGACGAAATGATAGAGAACGCCGCACGCGATGCTTTCGGTCAGGCGGTGCCCGACAGCGAGCAGGCATCGGGCGTCACCGAACGATATGGCGAGGAGACCCAGGTCAGCGCCTTCGACGGGGTCGCAACACGGGTCACGGAAATGGATGCACTCGTCGCGTATCTGCAGATCCTCGGACGGCTGACAAAGGCGGCATACCAGAACACCGCAGCGCCGGAACAGGTACCCGATCCAAGCGATTGAACGAAAAAGGGATAAATCGTCATGGACGTGACGCACGCGACACTGGTCGAGGCAGCGAAGAGCTGGGGGCTCTTCTATCTCATCGGATTCTCAATCTGCGTCATCATCTACACGTTCTGGCCGGCTAACCGGGAGCTTTTCGATCGCGCCAAGAAGGGAATTCTCGACAAGGACGACCAGCCATGGACGTAGAGGAAGTCGATCCGATCAGCGGTAGAAAGACCACCGGACATGAGTGGAACGGCATAAAGGAGCTCGACACGCCGGTTCCCCGAGGAGTGCTGCTTTTCCTGGTCGTCACCCATGTCTTCGCCCTCCTCTGGTGGGTGCTGTTGCCGACGTGGCCGCTCGGCACCACCTACACCAAGGGCCTGCTCGGAATTGACGAGCGGAACGTCGTCGAAGAGAAGCTTGCCGCCGCGGCTGCAGCCAGGGCGGTTTGGGAGAAGAGGATCGATACGCTCTCCTACGAGCAGATAAGGGCGGACGAGGGGCTGATGGCGACGGTCCGCTCTACCGGCCATCAGGTGTTCGGCGACAACTGCGCCGTCTGCCACGGCGTCGACGGAAAGGGCCGGAGCAACTATCCGGACCTAACCGACGATGACTGGCTTTGGGGCGGTGGACCGGAGGATATCGAACAGACCCTCAGGGTCGGTATCAACACGCGGCATATCGAAAGCCGCGTTGCTCAGATGCCCTCGTTCGGACGTGACCAGATGCTCGAACGCAACCAGGTCCGTGACGTCGCCGCCTATGTCTATTCGTTGACCAATCCCGAATACTCCACGCCGGAAAACATCGGCCGTATCGAGGCGGGCAGAGAAGTGTTCCTCACGACTTGCGCCGCCTGCCATGGCGAGGACGCGAGAGGCAGTCGGGAGGTCGGCGCTCCGAACCTGACCGACGCCTACTGGATCTATGGCGGCACGATGCAGAGTATCATCGAGTCCGTCCACGGCGGGCGCCAGGGTCACATGCCGACATGGGATGAGCGGCTGACGCCCGCGGAGATCAAAATTCTGGCGCTCTATGTCAACTCTCTGGGCGTGGAGAAACCGTGATGACGAAGGCTGCCGGCAGACGAAGCAGGTCGCTTCTAGGCTGGTGGGGCCTTGTCGCCGCGGCCGTCTTTCTCGCTGCCAACGCCCACATGCTTTACGTCGCGATCGACAGCGATCCCGGATGCGCCGCTCACCTGAAAGAGACGGGATCGGCGCCGGGACAGTACAGGGCCGCGAAATCATCCTGCTAACGTCATGGTGTACCCGTGGAGAGACATATGTCCGGGACTGGAAAGTTACAGCGGTGGGTAGGCGAGGTCTCAGGCATAGAGGAGACCTGGAATCCGAAGTGGCAACGCCATCTGCCGGCCCAGGCACCCTTTGAGTGGTTGGCGAAAGGTTGGCGTGACCTGATCACTTACCCGATGCTCAGCCTGAGCTACGGGGTTGCCGTGTTTGTGGTTTCCTTCCTGATCATCTGGCTCCTGTTCGCCACCGGACGGGACTATTTCCTGTTCCCCGCAGTGGCCGGCTTCATGATCATCGCGCCGCTGCTCGCCACCGGGCTTTATCTGAAGAGTTCGCGCCTCGAGCGATCCGAGCCGGTCAGTCTCGGGAGCATGCTGCGCGTCAGACCGGTGGCCGGCGCCCAGGTGTTCTTCACCGGGCTTCTGCTGTGCATGCTCATGCTGCTGTGGATGCGCGCGGCCGTGCTCATCTATGCCTTGTTCTTCGGGGTGCGGCCGTTTCCCGGCCTCGGGCATGTCACGCAAATGCTGCTGACGACGCCCACCGGCTGGGCCATGCTTGCAGTCGGTGTTTTCATCGGCGCGATTTTTGCCGGATTTTCCTTTGCCATAAGCGTGTTCTCCATCCCGATGCTGCTCGACCAGCGCATCGATGCGTTCACGGCAATGGGCGTCAGCGTGGCGCTCGTCTGGAACAACCTCCGTCCGATGCTCGTCTGGGGCGCGATCGTGCTGGGACTGTTCCTGCTCAGCGTCGCCACCGGGCTGCTGGGTCTGGTCGTGATCTTCCCCTTGCTGGGGCATGCCACCTGGCACGCCTACAGAGCGGTGCGCTAGCCATGTCCTGCTGCTCCGGCATTGCTGTTCCAATCACCGCGGGCGCGGGCGACAAGTCAGCGCGTGCGGAGGAGATCCGCCTGGCAAGCCGCGACCTGGGCGACGGTCTTCGCCAGACCATATTGACGCTGCCCGATGTACATTGCGCAGCCTGTATTGCTGCCGTGGAACGCGCTCTCCGGAAAATCTCCGGCGTCGAGCTTGCCCGAGTGAACCTGTCGAGCCGTCGGGTCACCATCAACTGGCGGGGCAATGACGACGAGAGTTCGGATTTCGCCGCGGAACTTGCCAAAATCGGCTATGCCTCGCATCTGGCCTCCATCGAGGAGGACGGCCAGGATCCAGTACTTTCCTCCCTCTTGAAGGCGCTCGCGGTCGCCGGTTTCTCGGCGATGAACATCATGATCCTCTCGGTATCGGTCTGGTCCGGAGCCGATCCCGCGACGCGCCATGCTTTCCATCTGATCTCGGCGGCGCTCGCTCTGCCGGCGATCGTCTATTCCGGCAGGGTCTTCTACCGCTCGGCCTGGGAGGCACTGCGGCATGGTCGCACCAACATGGACGTACCGATCAGCGTCGGCGTTCTCCTCGCCTTCGCGCTCAGCGTCTACGACACCCTTCACAACGCGGCCTATGCCTATTTCGACGCAAGTACTTCGTTGTTGTTCGTCCTGCTGGCAGGGCGGACGCTGGACCACCTGATGCGGGGCAGGGCGCGTTCCGCCGTGGGAGCGCTTGAAAGGCTCGCGCCGCGGGGCGCCAATGTCATCCGGGCGGACGGCGCGATCGATTACGTGCCGCTTTCCGAGATCAAGCCGGGCATGCATTTGCTCGTCGCCGCCGGAGAGCGCGTGCCGGTCGACGGCGTTGTCGTCAAAGGAGCCTCGGAGCTCGATTGTTCTCTCGTTTCAGGGGAGAGCGCGTGGAAGCGTGCCGAGCCGGGAAGCGCGCTGCAGGCAGGCGTGATGAACGTAGGCAATCCGCTGACCCTGTTGGCGACCGTGTCCGCCGACGGTTCCTTTCTGGCCGAAATGACCCGCATGATGGAGGCTGCCGAGAGCGGGCGCTCCACTTACCGTCGCATCGCTGATCGCGCCGCAAGCCTGTACGCGCCTGTCGTGCACGGCGTCGCCCTCCTTTCGATGTTCGGGTGGTTTTATGGAACCGGAGATCTCCACAAGTCCGTCACCATTGCCATAGCCGTGCTGATCATTACCTGCCCCTGCGCCCTTGGACTTGCCGTTCCGATGGTGCAGGTGGTCGCGGCCCGGCGCCTCTTCGAACGAGGCATCATGGCGCGCGACGGATCCGCATTCGAGAGGCTGAACGACATCGACACCGTGCTCTTCGACAAGACCGGAACGCTGACCCTCGGCGAGATGCGCCTGGTCAACGCGGGCGACCTTCAGCCCCGGCTCCTGTCGCTGGCAGCCGCGATGGCGAGGGTCTCGCGGCATCCCGCGTCCACCGCCATCGCTCTGGCGGGCGCCGGACGGCACACCGCGCCTGTGGAGTTCGACAGCCTGGAGGAGGTTCATGGCTGCGGAATCGAGGGTCGGGCAGGGGACGCGGTCTACCGGCTCGGACGCCCGTCGTGGGCGTCGAATGCGACGCAAGTCGACCTGGGAACGTCTTCGGCAACCGTGCTGTCGAAGGACGGCGAAACGACAGCGGTTTTCGCGTTCGAGGAATCCGTCCGCCCCGGTGCTCGCGAGCTTGTCCAGACGCTGCGCTCGGCCGGCGTTTCGGTGCGCATCTTTTCGGGAGATCGTAGTGCCGCGGTTTCGTCCATCGCCGGGCAATTGGAAATCGAGGCGTTCTCGGCTGAGCTGCTTCCGGATGAAAAGGTCGAGGCCATCAGGGCACTCGCGGCGAAAGGCCGCAAGGTGCTGATGATCGGCGATGGTCTCAACGACGCGCCGGCGCTGGCGGCCGCGCACGTGTCGATCGCCCCGTCGTCGGCAACGGACGTCGGACGGAGCGCATCCGACTTCGTCTTTCTCGGACAGAGCCTGCTGGCTGTCCGAGACATCATCCTGACCGCGGCGAGGGCCGACGTGCTGATCCGTCAGAACTTCGCAATGGCAATCGCCTACAATGTCGTCAGCGTGCCCTTCGCGATTGCCGGACTGGTTACGCCGCTCGCTGCTGCGCTTGCCATGTCCCTGTCCTCGATCGTTGTCGTTGGAAACGCGCTGCGCCTAGGTGCAAGGGTTAAGAAGGGGCCGCGCACCTTCGGCGCGACCAAGCCAGCCACGGTGAAGATATGAATTATCTTGCTCTCCTCGTTCCGGTTGCCTTGGCGATGGGCTTCGTCGGACTACTGGCATTCTTCTGGTCGCTGCGTTCCGGGCAATACGATGATCTCGACGGAGCGGCCGAGAGGATCCTGCTGGACGACGAGGAAGACGAGGGACCGCTGGCGGACCCGGTTCGGAACGGAACTGCCAACAGACGCCAGTGTTCTCGCCCGAAAGAGGACGATGAATCGAAGCTCTATTACGGAGTATCCAATGCCAAACACGGATGAACGCCAGCGGGCCACAGAGGGGCCAGATCCGACACAGAAAGAGGTTCCCGACCGGCAGATCGATCCGTCGGAGACCGTCACCCTGTTTGCAATTGCCCTTGGAGCGATCGGCGCTCTAGTCGGACTCGTCGCCGGTATCGCTTTCCTGTCGGACGCCGCTTTGGGGGCTGTCGTCCTCAATTGCCTGATTGCGGTCCTTGCTGGCGGTTCTGCGGGCGTGGTCGCCGGGGGGACGCTGGGAGCTGCGATCGGCGTCATGCGTGGGGTCAGGGTGCCCAAGCAAGTTGACGGGTGAAAGCCGCAATCACGTTGCCGCCTTAATTGACCGCGGCGACAGCGGATATCTCTACGACACCAACGGTTGTTGATCTGGAACAATGTCCGGATCCGGAGGCTCGTCTATTTGTCGGGTTGATTGCAGCGCCGGAATGGAGATTGGATGAGGGCGAGACGACGGAAGGGATCGAGCCGGGGGCTGGCGCTGGTCGCCGCCTTCATGCTCGTCCTGCATTCCGTCGTTCCCGCGTTCGCCGGCCAGGCACCAGACATCCTACCATTCGACGCGTTCGGCAATCCGCTCTGCATTACGGGCGCAAGCCATTCTGACACCCGGCATGGCGGCGGCGATCATGACAAGCTGCCCGAGTGCTGCATTCTTGGATGCGGCATGTCCTCGGCGCTGCCGGATGCACCTACAAGTCGCCGATTTTAACGCCGCGGTCTTCACGCGCTGTCCTGCTTGCGTACTGCGAGTTGTTCGTCCGCAGAAGCGACCATGATCCCGCCAGTCCCTCGAGCCCCGCCGCCGATCGCCTGATGGCGTCGTGCGTGCCTTCGCACGCCGGAAACTGCCTGCCGCAGACCATCGTTCGTCCAGGTGCGGGCTATCGAACTTTGTGAAGCAGGCGGGCGCCGAGTCCGCAAGTCAGTCCCGTCAGCAATGAAGCGGACCCCGGAACTGGTCCGCGCGATCCCCGCCGGCGGGAGCCGGAATCCGATCCAGGAGAGAATTCCGATGCTTAAGAAGCTGTCATTAACCGCCGCCCTGGTTGCCGCTGGCTCGCGAGCGGCGATCCCTCACACCTCGCTCGAAACGAAAGAAGCTCCGGTAAGCGCGAGCTACAAGGCCGTCTTAGGCTGGTAGGCTCAATCCTCTGAGAACGTATGGCCGCGATGAGATCGCCGCTGACCATCACGTGAGACGCGGCTCCCCGAGTAAGCCTCTCCAGCCTACCACATTCACGGTGTCCCCGATGATCGTGTACTCTAGTCTTCTGGCATGTCCGGTGTTGCCGACGACAACTTCCCCGGAGTGCAAGCCGATCCTGTTCCGATGGGCTCCAGACCAGCCTCTGTTCTTTCGTGGTTCCACGATGCGATTTCCGTGAGCACCGTCGCCATCGCTCTTCGTTGTCTGTGGCTTGAGGCTCGTTCCGCCGCGTGCTTATGGCCCTCGCACCTTGTTTTTCAGGTGGCATTTTGCTACCTCTCTCGTCAGGCAGGAGGTTCACTATGGCCCAGTCCGTAAAACTCGCAGACGATGTAATGTCACTGGTGCGCCGGGAAGCCGAGCTTCAGAGCAGGTCCGTCGCAGGGCAGATCGCCCATTGGATAAAGATCGGCCGGGCGATCGAACGTTCCAGCGCTTTCGACTATAGCCGGATCAAGCAGGCGCTCGAGGGCGCCGGCTCGACACGACCGAACTCAAAGAGGGTGAAGAGGCCGCCTGGCTGGACGAGCTCACCAACAAGATGGCTGAACCGACGGCAGATGAACAAGAGTTCTTCGCTCAGCGCAGGATGTTGGGCCGCGGAGTCGGGTTGGATGCTGGCGGCAACCTCATCTACGCGAAAGATGACGTAGCCCCATGAGACCCAGCCTTGTCCTGCTTGCGGGACCGAATGGCGCTGGCAAGTCTACCCTCTACCAGACCCGCGTTGCTCCACGCTTCGCGGGTCCTTTCGTCAAAGCGGACATCATCCAGCGCAAGGAGATCAAGGACGCCTCCACGGAAGCGTCCTATAAGGCAGCCGAGGTTGCGCGCGACCGTCGGGCGGAGTTGTTTGGCTCAGGCAAGAGCTTTGCGACCGGGACCGTCTTCTCCCATCCATCGAAACTGGAAATCATCGAAGAGGCACGGTCGCGCGGCTACATCGTCATCGTCATGCACGTCGGCGTAGAGAGTCCTGATCTCTCGGTTGCACGGGTCAAAGGGCCGGTCGGCGAAGGCGGCCATGACGTTCCGGAAGAGAAGATACGAACACGCTACACCCGTGGACAGCCACTCATCCGCAAAGCCATCCTGCGTTCCGACCGCGGTATGGTTTTCGACAACTCCCGCCTCAACGAGCCCCCTCGTCAGGTTCTTGCATTTGCGAATGGGCGTCTTCTGGAAGCCGCTTACCGACTACCCGACTGGGTACTCTCGGTTTATGCCGACGACCTCCAAGTCCGCTGACGCCCATTTTCTGCGGCCAGCAGGGAGCCTTTCCAGCGTCCATTCCTGTTAGCTCACCTCGTCAGCTTTTCGCTTGATCTACCGGCAACGTGTCGGCAGCCGCATGTCGGTTCCTGATGCGGCAAAGATATCTTTGGACGAGCGCCGTGCGCGTTCGCTTCACGCGTCGAGCCGTTAGCCTGGTTGCGCCACGTCCTCACCGAATTGCCTCAGCGTGCCGACTTCGCCGATATCACCGACCTGCTGTCCTTCAACTTCCCCAAAACCACCACTGCCGGCTGATCCAGCGCGACGCTTTCCCAATTAAACGCCGAAAGGCGGCGCCAACGTGCGGGGAAAATCGCGCTTACTGTCGATTCAAGCCGTCATGCAGAAGATCGCTCGATGGCAGGTTTCGGCTCAACAGCCCCAGCGAGCCTCTAAGCGGGAACGGAAAACGACGCCGCTATAGCTACTCGGCACCGGAGCATCTTCGTGTAATCCGCCTTGTATTCCATTGGCTTGCTTACTCGACCTCTATTCTTCACGCCTAAATAGCACGTCGTGAATATCCTTACATCAGAAAGTGCAACACCTCAAAGTCGGTTGGACGGCCGATAATGGCTCTTATCGGCCACCGCCTCTCATCACCTGCTAAGCGATTGACCGCCTTATGCGACATTGGCGGACATTTTCTCGTTTTATGCGAAACTGACGGACAAATCGATTGGCTTTCGCACCCGTACGCGAAGCATGCTATGCGAAACGGGCGGACATCTTTCGGTCTGGCTACTTGGTGACACCGCGGAATACCTTTTCCCGAAGGCGTGAACGCCCGTAGGCGCCCATGACGATAAGATCCGCCGAAGTTGTCCAGTGCATGCTGATTGGGAACGTCCTCGACCTCACGCCCGCCGCTGGGAACCCGATCGACCGACACTTTTATACCGTGGTGCCCGGTTCCTCCCCATCTTCCGCCGAGGCGGCTCTTACTGAGGCGATTTCAAGGATGTCTTATCCTCGGCCGTTGTCTCTAACGTCGGGAGAAGCTGCTTCCGCTCGGTGGCGGCGCAGCCGTCACCCGCGCAGACCCGGCGCCTCTTGTCCGGTGCGCTCGACATATTCGCTGTAACCGCCGCCATACTGATGGATGCCGTCAGGCGTCAGCTCCAGCACGCGATTGGAAAGTGCCGACAGGAAACGGCGGTCGTGCGAGACGAACAGCATGGTGCCCTGGTAAGCCGAGAGTGCCTGGATCAGCATTTCCTTCGTATCGAGGTCGAGGTGGTTGGTCGGCTCGTCCAGGACGAGGAAGTTCGGCGGGTCAAACAGCATTGCGGCCATGACCAGCCGTGCCTTCTCTCCGCCGGAGAGGGACCGGCATCGCTTCTCGACGTCATCGCCCGAAAAGCCGAAACAGCCGGCCAGCGCCCGGAGTGGCGCCTGTCCGGCCTTGGGAAAGCGGTCCTCCAGCCATTGCAAAATGGTGCTCTCGCCGTCGAGCAGATCCATGGAATGCTGGGCGAAATAGCCGAGCTTCACGCTGGCGCCGAGTGAAACGCTGCCCCTGTCCGGTGTGGTTGTGCCGGTGGCCAGCTTGAGCAGCGTCGACTTGCCGGCGCCGTTGACGCCCATGATGCACCAGCGTTCGCGCCGGCGCACCATGAAGTCGAGACCCTCGTAAATGGCGCGGCTGCCATAGGCCTTGTGGACATTCCTGAGATTGACGACGTCTTCGCCGGAGCGCGGAGCCGGCAGGAATTCGAAGGAGACGGTCTGGCGACGACGCGGCGGCTCGACGCGGTCGATCTTGTCAAGCTTCTTCACCCGGCTTTGAACCTGCGACGCGTGCGAGGCGCGGGCCTTGAAACGCTCGATGAATTTGATCTCCTTGGCGAGCATCGCCTGCTGACGCTCGAACTGGGCCTGCAATTGCCTTTCGTTCAGCGCCCGCTGCTCCTCATAGAAGCCGTAATCGCCGGAATAGGTCGTCAACGCGCCGCCGTCGATTTCTACGATCTTGGTAACGATCCGGTTCATGAACTCCCGATCGTGCGACGTCATCAGCAGGGCGCCGTCATAGCCCTTCAGGAAGTCTTCCAGCCAGATCAGGCTTTCGAGATCGAGATGGTTGCTCGGCTCGTCGAGCAGCATGACGTCCGGACGCATCAGGAGGATGCGGGCGAGCGCCACGCGCATCTTCCAGCCGCCCGACAGCTTGCCGACGTCGCCGTCCATCATTTCCTGGCTGAAGCTGAGACCGGCGAGAACCTCGCGCGCACGCCCCTCGAGCGCATAGCCGTCGAGCTCCTCATAGCGGGCCTGCACTTCGCCGTAGCGCTCGATGATCGCATCCATTTCATCCATGCGGTCCGGGTCCGACATGGCCGCCTCGAGCGCCCGCAGCTCCGCCGCCACGGCGCTGACTGGGCCTGCCCCTTCCATCACCTCCGCGACGGCCGACCGGCCGGACATCTCGCCGACATCCTGATCGAAATAGCCGATCGTCACGCCCTTTTCGACGGAAACCTGTCCCTCGTCGGGTTCCTCCTCACCGGTGATCATCCGAAAGAGGGTCGTCTTTCCCGCCCCGTTCGGGCCAACGAGCCCGATCTTTTCGCCGCGATTCAACGCGGCTGAAGCTTCGATGAAGAGTATGCGATGGCTGTTGGACTTGCTGATATTTTCGACACGGATCATAGGAAGGGGAGCCTGGTTGGGTGCGGGCACCCCTATGCCACGGGCCGGCGCCGCTGTCACGCCATGCTAGCGCACCTTTCCGTCCCGGGTTCAATATCCCTGTTCGATACGGCTGGCCGGCTTAAGCGCCTTTCCTGCGATGCGGGTCGGAGCGTATGGCGGCGTGCGTGAGGCCGGCATTTGCCGGCTGCCGCCACCTTCTGCGCAATGGGCGGACAGCCTCAATCTGCCATAGGAGAAGGCATCGGGCCTCTCATGCAGGTTCAGAACCCGGCTGACCGGCCGATACCGTCAGGTCGTCGAGAAAATCCCGGCACCAGCGTGAAACGTCGTGTTCCAGCAGGTGATCCATCATCGACTTCCAGCGATCCTTCCGCTCGTCCAGCGGCATGCTGAGCGCCCGCGCCATGGCAAAGGCGGTACCCTCTATGTCATACGGGTTGACGAGCAGAGCGCCTCTCAGTTCGCGAGCAGCTCCGGCAAAGCGCGAAAGTACAAGCACGCCTGGGTCCTCGGGGTCCTGCGCGGCTACATATTCCTTTGCGACGAGGTTCATCCCGTCTCGAAGCGGCGTCACCAGGCCGACTTTGCCGAACCGGTAAAGACCGGCAAGAATATGTCTGCCGACCGAGCGGTTGATGTATCGAATGGGAACCCAGTCGACCGCGCCGAGCGCGCCGTTCACCCGGCCGGCCTGTTCGGCCACGGTGCGCTGCATGGCTTCGTATTCAGGCACTTCGGAGCGGGACTTCGGCGTAATCTGCAGATAGGTGACACGCCCCTGCTGAGCCGGATTGGCCAGGACGAAACGCTCGAACGCATCGATGCGCTGCGTGATCCCTTTGGAATAGTCCAGGCGATCGACACCTATGATGAGGTTGCGGTGCTCGATGCTTTCGCGCGCTTTTCTGACGGTCTTGTTGGTCATCGCCTTTTTGGCGAATTCGGCAAAGGCCGCGGTCTCGATGCCGATCGGATAAACGCCCCCCTTGAACACACGGCCATAGGCACTGAAGCGGCCCCCGCCAAGTTCATCGCCGATGCCTTCCCGTCTGAGGCAGCCGGCGAAGTTCTCAAGGTCATGATCGGTCTGAAAGCCGACGACGTCGTAATGCGACAGGCCGCGCATGATTTCCTCGTGAACGGGCATGGTGAAGAGCACGTCGGCAGGCGGCCAGGGAATATGAAGGAAAAAGCCGATGCGGTTCTTCAAACCCATCTGGCGCAGTTCCGCGGCGAGAGGAATCAAGTGGTAGTCATGCACCCAGATGATGTCATCCGGTTCGACGAGCGGCGCCAGCCGATGGGCGAAGAAGCGGTTGACGCGGAAATACCCCGCCATCTCCTTGCGACCATATTCCGCGAGATCCAACCGATAATGGCAAATCGGCCAGAGAACCCTGTTGGCGAAGCCATGGTAATATTCTTCGACATCGGTATCGGTCAGATCCGTGAGTGCATAGGTGATATTGCCTTGGCGCAGTTGAGCCATGGGCTGCGGCTCGTGTTCGCCGCTCGACTGCCCCGACCAGCCCATCCATATGCCGCCATGCTCTTCAAGGGCCACTTTCAGCGCGACCGCCAACCCGCCGGCGGGCGCAATGCCACCCTTGTCCGGAACGGGCACACGATTGGAAACGATTACGAGACGGCTCATGCCGAACTCCTTTCATGCAGGAATATAGGTCAGGTGCTCAAACAGTCAGGAGGCCAGGGCGGCGATGATGCCGCGCAGCGCCTCGGCAGAGCGGGTGGAACCGAGCGCTTCGCTCGCAGGCAAGTGTGGTCCGATGCGTATCGAATAGCCTCCGAGACGGTTGGCCGCGCGAAACATCGCTTCGTCGGTGACATCATCCCCGATCGCAATCGGGCGTCTGCCTGCAAAGGGGGGCTTGGCCAGGAAGGCCGATATTGCCTTGCCCTTGTCGGCACTGGCCGGACGGATTTCGATCACCATCTTTCCCTGCTGGACGGTCCAGTTCGGTCCGGCGCGGATCAACGCTCGCTCCATCACCAGTTCGACGTCGTCCTTTCTGTCCGGCGCAAGCCGGTAATGGGCGGCGACTGCCGCCCCCTTGTCCTCGATGAAAACGCCCGCCCAGCTGGCGGTATCGGCCACGAGATCGGCCTTCAGCCGCTCGAACTCTGCCGTCGCCGTGGCCTTGTGCAGTTGACCGTCCGGATCGCGGCGCTCGGCGCCGTGAAGTCCTGCAATGGGAAAATGCGACAGCGAGAAGAGCTGGTCGGCGTAGTCAAGACTGCGGCCGGTCACGAGCGCGAGCGCACCGTCGAGCTTTTTCGACAAGGCGTCGAGATCGGCGGGCAGCGAAGGCGGTACGGTAATAGCGTCCGGGGTTTCCGCAAGGTCGAGCAATGTCCCATCGATATCGAGGAACAGGGCCCAGCTTTGCAAATCTGTCGAGAGAGCGGAGAGGATGAAATCCTCTCCTGAAACCACGTCCGGTTTCGCGGTGCTGAGAAGTTGCTCCTGGCTCACCATGAGGTCATGTCTACATCAGGCTGCTTTGTCAGCCAACCCCATCTTTCCAGGATTCAGACAGATTGCCGCAAGAGACGATTGAGCCCTTGGTCCGGCAGGCGCAAAACCTATATGAGAGCGGCAGAGCCGGAGTTTGAAATGGCTGACGAAATGCAGAGCCGCACGATCCATGCCGCTGCGATCCGGGAACGGGCGGAAGCGGAAATGAAGGCCATGGGTGTCGATGACGCGTTCATCAGCACTCTGGTCGACACGTTCTATGCCCGCGTGCTGGCACATCCGGAACTCGGACCCATCTTCGACGCAAGGCTATCGGGACGCTGGCCCGAGCACATGGAGAAGATGAAAAGCTTCTGGTCCGCCGTGGCCTTCCGCAGCGGTGCCTATGGCGGCAAACCGGTTCAGGCGCATCTCGGCGTTGCCAATCTGACGCCGGAGCTTTTCCCGAAATGGCTGGAGCTCTTTGCTGCGACGCTCGACGATATTGCGCCGAACGACGAGGCGAAGGCCTGGTTCATGGAAACGGCGGAGCGTATCGCCCGAAGCCTGACGCTCTCGCTGTTCTATAATCCGGCGCTCGACGACCCGGCGCTTGTGCCTGGCGCGAATGCGAGCGCTTCGGCTCGCAAGGTCTAGGGCGGCACTGCTCTCAAGATTTCAGCGGATCGACCTACAGGCACCCGATCTCAAGCCCGGCTACAGTCTGAGCTCTCCGAGATAGGTGACGGAGAGCCCCCGAAGCGTATCGACGATGTCACGCGGAACACCGATGCCGTCCCGAGCACGTCTTTCGGCCCCTATGGCCTCCATTTCTCCCGGCATAAAGACCGGACCGCCGTCGGCCGACGGCATTGCCTTGATGTTGGCGACTACGCTGTCGACACTCGACTTGAAGAGTTCCGGCGAAATGAATCGGCTGACGTCGAAAGCGATCATCAGATGTCCGGTGCGGGAGGGGCCGGAAATGTCGGTGATATTCTTCACCTCGCCGGTCAGCCCCGTACCGGTCAGGACGCCGGTCAGAAGATCGATGATCAGCGACAGGCCGGCCCCCTTCGGTCCTCCGATAGGAGCAAGGCTGCCCTTCAGCGCGGCATGCGCGTCTTCGGTCGGAAGCCCCCGATCGTCATAGGCCCAGCCCAGAGGGATCGGCTTGCCGGTGAGCGAGGCGAGGCGGATCTTGCCGCGAGCGACCAACGAGGTCGACATGTCCAGTATGATCGGCCGCTCGGCGCCGGCGGGGATTCCGAAGGCGATCGGATTGGTGCCGATCAGCGGAATGCGGGTATTGAAGGCCGTCATGGCGGGGGAGGAGTTCGTCAACACGATCCCCACCATGCCGGCGCGCGTCGCCCGTTCGGCAAAATAGGCGGCAACGCCGAAATGATTGGAATTGGCAATGCCGATCACCGCGCTGCCTGCGGATTTTGCCTTCTCGATCGCAATCTCCATTGCCGTCATGCCGGCGATCTGGCCGAAGCCGTTGCCTGCGTCGAGCAGGCCGCTTGCCGGCGCTTCGCGGATGAGCCTCATCTGCGGATCGATCTCCATGACGCCGGCACGGATACGATCCAGATAGGAACCCAGCCGCGCGACGCCATGAGAAGAAACGCCGCGCAGATCGGCGTAAACAAGCGTATCGGCGACGGTTGCCGCCGGTTGCGGGCGCATACCGGCAGCTTTGAGGACGTCTTCGGTGAAGCCTCGCAGCGCTTCAGCCTCAAGGATGACATGATCTGACATGTTTTTTCCCGCTATGGGCCTTCAGGCGGCAGCCGTTTCCCGGTGGCTGCGGAGGAAGGACAGGACGATGGGTGCCGTGAGGGCGATGAAGGCGAGTACAAGCAAGCTTGCTGAAATCGGCCTTGCGACGAAGACCGAGAGATCCCCCTGCGACATGGTCATGGCCCGGCGGAACTGCTGCTCGGCGAGGGGTCCGAGGATCATGCCGATGATCACGGGGCTGGTCGGAAAATCGTAGCGCCGCATGAAGAAGCCGGCCAGCCCGATGGCATAGAGCATGACGAGGTCGAAGACCGAACGGCTGATGCCGTAGGTGCCTACGGTCGCGAAGAGCAGGATGCCGCCATAAAGATAGGGCGTCGGAATGCGAAGGATCTGCACCCAGAGCCCGACGAGCGGCAGGTTCAGGATAAGCAGCATCACGTTGCCGATATAGAGGCTGGCGATCAGCGTCCATACGAGATCGGCGTGGCTGGTCAGGAGTTGCGGACCGGGGTTGATGCCATAGCTCTGGAAGGCCGACAGCATGACGGCGGCCGTCGCCGAGGTCGGAATGCCGAGCGTCAGCAGCGGCACGAAGACGCCGGCTCCCGCCGCATTGTTCGCGGCTTCCGGACCGGCGACGCCCTCAATGGCCCCGTGGCCGAATTCTTCCGGATGTTTCGAGAGCTTCTTTTCGACGAAATAGGAGAGAAAGGTCGGAATCTCGGCCCCCCCTGCGGGCATCGCACCGATGGGAAAGCCGATCAGCGCGCCGCGGATCCAGGCTTTCCAGGAGCGTGCCCAGTCCTGCGCCGTCATCCACATGGAGCCCTTCACCGGAATGATCTCTTCCGGGGAGGAGCGGTAGCGGGTGGCGAGATGCAGCGTCTCGCCGACCGCAAAAAGTCCGACGACGACGATGATCACGTCGATGCCGTCCAGCAGGTCGAGCGCGCCGAATGTGAAGCGGGCCTGGCCTGATTGCAGATCCACACCGACGAGGCCGAGCAGGAGGCCGAGGCTGAGACTGGTAAGTCCTCGTATGACGGAATTGCCCAGCACGGCGGCGACGGTGACGAAGGACAGAACCATCAGCGCGAAATAGTCTGCCGGCGCGAAGGCGAGCGCCAGCTTGACGACCACGGGCGCGAGGAGGCTCAGACAGACGACGCCGATCGTGCCGGCGACAAAGGAGCCGATCGCAGCAGTCGCAAGGGCTGGCGCGCCGCGGCCGTTACGGGCCATTCGGTTGCCTTCCAGCGCGGTCACGATCGAGGCGCTTTCACCGGGCGTGTTGATGAGGATCGAGGTCGTCGAGCCGCCGAACTGCGAGCCGAAATAGATGCCGCCGAAGACGATGAACGCCGCGGCCGGATCGACCTGGAAGGTTATGGGCAGCAGAAGTGCGATGGTCAGCGCGGGACCAAGACCCGGCAATACGCCGATGAACGTGCCGAGCGTGACGCCGAGGAGCGCCCATAGCAGGTTCATCGGAGAGAGCGCGGAGCCGAAGCCGCCGAGAAGCGCATTGAGGGTGTCCATCAGAACAAGTCCTCGATGAAGCCGCCGCCAATCCTCAGATCAAGCATGCGGGCAAAGCCGTAATAGGTGGCAAGGGCGAGTGCGAAACCGATCAGCACCGACAGCCAGAGGCGGCGCGCACCGAAGGCCCTTGCCGTGAAGGCGAACATCAGCGTCGATGCGAGAATGAAACCCGCGCTCTTGATGAGCAGGACGTTCACGATCATGCCGCAGGCCAGAATGCCGAGCGGTACGAGATCGAGACCGGGTGCTGCGGGATCGGTCGCTTCGCAGTCCCAGGGCGCGCGGCTCGCCTCCAGCAGAAGCAGCAGGCCGCAGGCAATGAGAAGCAGCCCGACGCCGAAGGGAAACGACCGCGGGCCCACGGCGGCGACGCCGGGTCCGACCGGTATCGTCGTCGCAGTCCACATGACCGCCGCCCCGACCGCCAGCACGATCAGGGAGACGATGACGAGCTGTGGGCGTGCCGCGAGCGCTTTCATTTCGCCAGGCCGAGGTCCACGAGAACGCTGCGCGTGGCGATCGTATCCTTCTCAAGATAGGCCGCGAATTCGGCCCCCGGCAGGAACTGATCGCTCCATCCGCGTGTGGCGAGCTGGTCCTTCCAATCCCTGGTCTGGACCATCGTGGTCGTGAGGTCGATCAGCGCCTTGACCTCGTCGTCGCCGATGTTCGGCGCGCCGAAGACGCCGCGCCAGTTGGAGATCGTGACGTCGACGCCCTGTTCCACAAGCGTCGGAACCTCGATGCCGGACACGCGTTCCGGCGCGGAAATCGCGATCGCCCGCAAATTTCCGGCTTTGATCTGCTCCGCGAATTCGCCGTAACCGGAAATGCCGCAGGAGACCTGGTTGCCGAGAAGGGATGCCATGGCCTCGCCACCGCCGCCGGTATAGGCGACATAGGAGAGATCGCCGAGCGCGACACCGGCCGCCTTCGCGATCATGCAGGCAAAGATGTGGTCGGTGCCGCCGGGCGCTCCGCCGGCCCAGGTCACAGACCTTGGATCCTTCTTCAGCAGTGCCACGAAGTCGGTCAGGTTCTGTACAGGGGAAGCGGACGGGACGACGAGCACCTGGTACTCGCCGGTCAGTCGCGCCACCGGCTTCAGCATCGTCAGGTCGACCGGCGTGTTGTTGGTAATGGTGGTGCCCACCATGATGGCGCCGGCGACGAACAGCGCATCGGCTTCGCCGTCATACTGGTTGATGAACTGCGGCAGACCGATCGTACCGCCGGCGCCGCCGGCATTGGTGATCCGCGAATTGCCGATGAGGCCGTTCTTCTTCATGACCTCGTCAATAACGCGGCCGGTGAGGTCCCAGCCGCCGCCGGCGAACCGGGGATGAAGATGTCCATCGATTCAAAAGTCGCAGCCAGGCTGATGCGAATACCTGCGAAACCCGCCATTGCGACGCCGGCCGTGCCGGCGAGAAATCCACGTCTGCTGATCATTATGTCGTCTCCTCCAGATGAGCCGGCTTTCCCAGCGCCGGCATATGTGTATTTCCAGTTTTCAGACCGGGCAGCCCTTTTGCCGCAACAAGGTGTTGAAACGGTCCCAGTCCGGCTCGCCGGTCCTGTTCTTTTCATTGATGGCGCGTTCGCGCTCGGCATGGGCGCGGCATCTGGCGAGCAGGCTTTCAGCGTCCGCTGCCGGCACGGCCACCACACCATCCGCATCCGCCAGAATCAGATCGCCCGGCATCACCGACAGGCCCGCACAGGCCACCGGCACGTTAAGTGCACCGGGACCTTCTTTGCTCGGGCCGCGATGCACATTGCCGCGCGCGAAGGCACCAACGCCGCCCTCCTTCCACTCGGCGACATCGCGAAGCGCGCCGTCGAGCACGAAAGCGGCGATGCCGCGAGCAAGAGCGCTGGTGCGCATCAGACCGCCGATGACCGCAGTCGAGAGATCGCCGCCGCCGTCGATGACGATCACATCACCCGGCTCGGCCGTCATGATGGCAAGGTGGATCATCAGATTGTCGCCAGGACGGATACGGACCGTGAGAGCCGGTCCGGCAATCGTCGCCGGTTGTTCGCCATGATAGGCGATAAGCCCGCGGGCGCCAGTATGGCGGCCCATGCAGTCGCTGGCATGGGGCACGGGGACGGAACGATAGGCCTCGATCAGTTCCGTCGAGAGATGCGATTGGCGCGGGTTGACGACGAAGCCTGCCGGCCACGCGGCGGCAGGAGCATCTTTCGCGAGAGAGACTGTCATGGAAAACTCACTTTGCTTCGACGGTGCGGTGTTCGAGAACCGCCGGGTTGACGAGAAGACGGCGATCGACCTTGCCGTCGATCAGGACGTCGAGCACGTTGCGCGCTGCGCTGATCGCAACGCCATCAAGCGCGACGTCGGTGCTTCCGCCCATATGCGGAGTCATCACGATCTGCGGCAGAGAAAGGAACGGATGGTCGGCGGGGAGGGGTTCATCGGCGAAGGTGTCGAGACCTGCACCGGCAAGATGTCCGGAAAGAACGGCCTCGGCCAATGCCTTTTCGTCGATCAGGCCGCCACGCGCGGTATTGATCAGGATTGCGCCCGGCTTCATCCGCGCCAGCCGCGGCGCGGTGATCATGTTGCGGGTCTCCGGCGTCAACGGGCAATGAAGCGAAACGAGATCGCTTTCCTGCAGGAGTTCGTCCAGCGTCTCGGTCCAATCGACCCCGGTCGTGGAACGGTCGCGCGCATGGGGGTCGAAGGCGATGATCCGCATGTCCATTGCCCTCAGAATTTCCGCTACCCGCCGGCCGATCGCACCGAAGGCGACGATCCCTGCCGTCTTGCCGGCAAATTGCAGGCCGTAGGCAGAGCGATTCCACTGGCGGGCGCGAATCGAGGCGTCTTGCGTCGTGATTTTGCGGGCCACCGAAAGGGCGAGGCCGACGGCAAGTTCGGCGACCGATTTGCCATTCGCGCCATCGGCAATCAGCACCGGCACTCCGCGCCGGGTGGCGCTTTCGATATCGACATTATTATAGCCGACACCGTGGCGGGAGATGACGCGCAGGGCAGGTGCCGTCTCGATCATCATTGCCGGTAGCGCCAAGGTGCGGGAGATGACGGCATCGAAGGGAGTCGACCGCAGACTTTCTGCGAGTTCCGCTTCCGTGCCTTCCTTAAGAAAGGAGACCGCGCAGCCGGCTTGCTCGAGCAGGGCCAGCCCCGGCGTAGCAAGCGTCTTTGCGGTCATCAGAACCTTTGGCCCCATCGTCTTCTCCCATCCGTGAGCATGCCTCTATTGACACTCGGTGATACCGCTGGTCAAATTCATAAAATTCCTGAAAACATATCCAAGGGGAATGAATGGAGCTGCGGGACCTGCAATATTTCGAAGTCATCGCAACGACGGGCCATATCGGCCGTGCCGCCGAGAAACTCGGCCGCACCCAGCCCGCGCTGAGCAAGTCGGTGCGACGCATCGAAAGCGAGATCGGCACGAAGCTGCTGGTCAAATCCGGTCGCGGCGTGGCGCTGACGACCGCCGGCAGGGTCATGCTGGAGCGCGCGCGCAGTCTGCGCATGTCGGTAGAGCAGAATCTTCGGGAGATGGCGGACATCGCCAAGGGTGCGGTCGGCAATGTCCGCGTGGGGTCGGGAGCGACGACAGCCGAATACCTGTTGCCGCTCGTCTGCAGCCGTATTCTCCGGGAGGCGCCGGGCATCAAGTTTGAGATCAGCATCGGCATGAACGACGTGCTGCGCACCGCGCTCAACGACGGAAAAGTCGATATCGTCGTCGGCCCGGTTACGAAGGGCGATGAGTCGAACTACACCGTCCATCGTCTGGGTGAGGATTCCGTCGTCGTGGCGGCGGCCCGTGGTCATCCGCTCACGCGCAAGAAGGCGACGATTGCCGATCTGCAGGACTACGGCTGGGTTCTGCCGGCCCGCTCGGTCGTGACCCGGCAATGGATCGATGCGGCCTTCGCCTCACGCGATCTGAGCGAACCCGATGTCGCTATCCAGACCAACAACATTTCGCTCTCGCCGCGGCTGATCGCGCCGACCGACCTTCTGACATTCATTTCCCGGCGCAATCTCGGCCGGGGACGCGTCGGGGAACCGCTCGTCGAGATCAGCCTGCCGGAGACGACAATGCACCGCGAGGTGGTCGCAGTGCATCGCAATTCAAGCTACATGCCGCCCGCCGTCGAACGGTTCATCGCCATCTTGAAGCAAGAGGCAGGGCCGGCGCTCGAGGCAATTCCGGAATTCGAATTGTCGTGACGTCCTTCCGGACCGGGGGTGCGGCCCTCTCACTTCCACATCGACCGCATCCGGGCTCCGACATCCACTCGGATTTGTCGGGCACTTCGGTCGCCGGCATTCGCGGTGACCTTCGGCCAGCTCGTCGTTTCGAAAAACTGAAGGAGCGTGGCTGGGATGAACCGGGTCCGCGAAGCGTAGACGTGACGGTCACCCAGTGCATTTTGTCCCCCCGTGAAAAATCTCTGCGGCGTCAGAAGGTCCAGACTGTCCCGCGCCCGCGTCATGCCGACGTAAAGCAAGCGGCGCTCTTCTTCGAGCTCGGCCGTCGTGCCGGCCGCGAGGTCGGAAGGAATGCACCCGTCCACCACGTTCAGCATGAAGACGGAGCGCCACTCCTGGCCCTTGGCAGAATGGATGGTTGATAGGACCAGATAGTCTTCGTCGAGAAGCGGTACGCCGGCCTGGTCGCTGGTGGCGTCCGGCGGATCCAACGTAAGTTCCGTAAGGAATCGCTCGCGATTGGGATAGCCGGAGGCGATCTGCTCCAGCTGCAGCAGATCCGCTTTGCGCGTTCCGGCATCCTCATGGATGCGGTCGAGGTGCGGTTCGTACCAGGCCCGGGCGGAAGCGATTTCTTCGGGCCATCCGACGCCGGCTTTTCTCAAGGTCGACAGCAGAGTTACGAACTCGGTCCAATGATCCCCAGTTTTCGGCGGAGATGGAATTTCGGTGAGCGAAAAGAGCGGTTCGGGATCGGCGGCTATTGTGTCGAGGATCTTTCCGGCCGTCTGAGGGCCAACTCCCGGAAGCATCTGGAGAAGGCGGAAGCCGGCGACGCGGTCGCGTGGGTTCTGCGCAAAACGGAGAACGGCCAGCAGATCCTTCACGTGAGCGGCATCGAGAAACTTCAGACCGCCGAATTTCACGAAGGGAATGTTGCGGCGTGTCAATTCCACTTCCAAGGCTCCGCTGTGGTTCGCTGACCGGAACAGTACCGCCTGTTGCTTCAGCGGAACGCCAAGGTCGCGGTTTCCCAGAACCTGCTCCACGATGTAGTTGGCCTGATCGGCCTCATCCTTGACCGAAACGAGCCGCGGCCGCTGTTCCGACTGCCTGTCCGTCCAGAGGTTCTTGGTGAAACGCTCGCGGGCGAGGTCGATGACGCCGTTGGCAGCCGCGAGGATCGGCTGCGTCGAGCGGTAATTGCGCTCGAGTGTGATCACGTCAGCGGGCGCCGGAGAAAACGCTTTCGGAAAGTCGAGAATGTTGCGGATCGTCGCCGCCCGGAAAGAATAAATCGACTGCGCATCGTCGCCGACCACCGTGAGCCCCCGGCCGGCGGGCTTGAGGGACAGCAGAATCGAGGACTGAAGGCGGTTCGTGTCCTGATACTCGTCGACCAGGATATGGTCGAAGCGCGTGCCGACATCCTCGGCGAGTCCCGGATCGGACACCATTTGCGCCCAGTAGAGCAGGAGATCGTCATAGTCGAGAACGTTCTGCGCCTGCTTGGATTCCACATAGCCCGCGAAGAGCTGCTTCAGCTGCTCCTCCCACGCCGATACCCAGGGATAGGAGGACTTGAGAACCTCGGAGATCGAGCTCTCGGAATTGACCACGCGCGAATAGATGGCAAGGCAGGTGTTCTTTGTCGGAAAGCGGCTTTCGGTCCGTGAAAAGCCGAGTTCGTGGCGTATGAGATTCATCAGGTCTGCGGCATCTTCCCGGTCGTGAATGGTGAAATCCACGTTTACGCCTATCTGCTCGGCATAGATGCGAAGGAGCCTCGCGCCGATCCCGTGGAAGGTCCCGGCCCAGGTCAAGGCGTCGCCGATGGCGGCGGCTTGGTTCCCAAGCACCTGCCGACAGATGCTTTTTACGCGACGGGTCATTTCGTAAGCGGCGCGGCGGGAAAAGGTCATGAGCAGGATACGGCGTGGATCTGCGCCGTTGACGATCAGGTGGGCGACGCGATGGGCGAGCGTATTGGTTTTTCCTGAACCTGCGCCTGCGATGATGAGCAGCGGCCCACCGATTTCACTGCTTGGGCGACCGATCCCATGTTCCACCGCCTCCCTCTGGCGGTCATTGAGCTTTTCCAGATAGGCAGGGTTCATGGGGCCTCTTTGTCAGGGATAGCTTCTGCTCGTGAAGATTGAATGCGAACGGCTGGCACTGCGTCCGAAATCTCGGCAACCGACAGCCTTGCGGCGTCCGGCCGCGCCGTCAGAACGAAAACGGAACATAAACAAGTCTCCGCCCATTGAAAAGGGAGCTTGACCACGAAGACGCCCCGACATACGCATCGCGGCCTCGAATGAAACCTCTTTCCTTCGAGCTCCGGTGAACAGGACGAATTTTCCAATAGTGACGCGATCCCCCGTCGCTCATGTCCTGACTCTGCGCCCACCGTGCGGTAGAAATCCGCAACTGAATACGGGAGCTTCATCAATGCGCCTTGCATCATTGGCATTCACGCTGACTGTCCTCGCCTCCTCCGCTCTGGCCGCCGAGGTCAAACCGCTCGTCGACGCCGAATGGGTCAAGGCGAAGGCCGGCGACGAAAACGTGGTTATCCTCGACATCCGCGACAAGGTCGCCGAGACCGAGCTGGGCGACAAGCCCTACATCGAGGGAGCGGTGGTCGCGCCCTATGCGAGCGCCGGCTGGCGCACCGAGGTGGACGGCGTCCCCGGCATGCTGCCGCCGCTCGAGCAGATCACCAAGCTGATCGGCGATCTCGGCATCGACAATGACGATCACGTCGTCATCATACCCTGGGGCACCGATTCGAGCGAATTCGGAGGCGCGACCCGCATCTATTGGACCTTCAAATATCTCGGTCATGACGAGGTTTCGATCCTCGATGGCGGTTGGCGGCAATACGACGCCGCCGGCGGCGCGCGTTCCGCGGAGCCGGCAAAGCCTGAACCGGCCACCTTCGCCGCCGAGCCGCAGGAAGAGCTGCTGGCGACGACCGAGGAAGTCGCCGCGGCGCTCGAAGCCGGCAAAAAGCTCATCGACGGTCGCCCGGCCGAGCAATACGAGGGCAAGTCGAAGAGCCCGATCGTGCGCGCCAACGGCACGATCCCGGGCTCAGCCAATATCGAGCATTCCAAGCTCTACAGCAAGGACCACGCCCTCTTTGCGCGACCCGAGACGGTGAAGGCGCTGACCGAGGCGGTGGGTCTGGCCGCGGATGAGGAGAACATCACATTCTGCAACACCGGTCACTGGGCATCTGTCACCTGGTTTGCCCTTTCCGAGGTACTGGGCAACAAGAAGACGAGCATGTATGACGGTTCGATGGCCGAATGGACGGCCGACCCGGCGCGTGCGGTCGAGAACAAGTCGGGCACCTGAAGGCGCCGGGATCCGAAATGACTGATATTTCCCTTGATCGTTCGCGTCATTTGCCGCCAGTGACGGTCGACCGTGCCCCGGCGCTCGTCGCCGGATGCGCGCTGCTCGGCGGCTTTCTCGCGATTGCGCAGCTGGTCGATCTGCGGCAGGCGGCGCTCTTCGCCGTCGGCGCGCTGCTGGGGGTCGCCCTTTATCACGGCTCCTTCGGTTTTACCGGTGGTTGGCGGCGTATGGTCGTCGAGCGCCGCGGCCGTGGCATCCGCGCGCAGATGCTGATGATCGGTGTGGCGGCAGTTGCCATGATCCCGCTGATCTCGGCAGGTAGCCTCGGTGGCCAGCCACTCGTCGGCGCGCTGGCGCCGGTAGGGGTCTCGGTGCTCGTCGGCGCTGCCCTGTTCGGGCTCGGCATGCAACTCGGCGGCGGCTGCGGCTCGGGCACATTGTTCACCGTGGGCGGCGGCTCGGCGCGCATGCTCGTCACGCTCGCCTTCTTCATCGTCGGCGCGCTGATCGGTACGGCGCATCTACCGTGGTGGCTGACGCTCCCGTCCTTCGGCACGATCGATCTCGGCCGGCAGCTTGGGACCGGCGCTGCCATACTGGCGACGCTTGCCGGCCTAGGGGTTGTTTCGCTGCTAACTGCCCTGGTCGAACAGCGGGCCCACGGCGATGTAGAGCGGGAGCCGGCACCCTCGCGCCAGGGCTGGACATGGGTGCTATACGGCCCTTGGCCTTTGGTCGGAGCGGGGCTGCTCATGGCTCTGCTCAACATTGCGACGCTGCTGCTCGCCGGCCATCCCTGGTCGGTTACCTTTGGCTTCGGCCTGTGGGGCGCCAAGGCGGCGCAGATCGCCGGCGTTCCGGTCGCCGATTGGGCGTTCTGGAACTGGCCGGGCCCGCGAACGGCGCTCAACAGCAGCGTGCTCGCCGACATCACCTCGGTGATGAATTTCGGCATTATCCTCGGCGCAGCAATTGCGGCGAGCCTCACCGGTAAATTCGCGCCGAAGGCGAAGATCCCGCTCGGCTCCGTACTGGCGGCCGCTATCGGCGGTCTGTTGATGGGCTACGGCGCGCGGCTTTCCTTCGGATGCAATATAGGTGCGCTGTTTTCCGGCATCGCTTCGGGTAGCCTGCACGGGTGGCTGTGGTTTGCGGCTGCCTTTGTCGGTTCACTCGCCGGTATCTGGATGCGCCCGCTGTTCGGGCTCGAGGGGCTCGCGAGGAAATGACGGCCAGGAACACGCTCCTTTTCGGTGCAGCACTGGCGGCGGCGACAGCAGCCGTCGCCGTCGACCATTACACGCACCCCGTTCCACCCGCGCAGGCCGCGGTGGCCTCCGGCTCGGCCGGAAGCGCGCCGCCTTGCGCCGCAGGAGCCCCTTGCGCCGCTGCCGCCCCGTTGGCGCCAGCTCCAGCGCCCGCGACGACTTCCGCACCTTGCGCTGCCGCAGCCCCGTGCGCGGCCGCGGCGCCCAAGCTCGCGCCTCCCCCGCCGCCGATTCCGCTTCCGGAGGGACGTAAAAAGCTTCCGCCGCCTCCGCCACCCCTTCCGCTGCCGGTCCAGGGAAATGGCTGAGAACGCGAGAGAGCTAGCCCGGCGCGAGATCGCCTTCTGCGAGAGCCTGCTCGCCAAGGGCGGGCTCAGCGTGCTCACGGACACCTTTCGCGATACCACTGAAATCAGGGCGTGGGACCATTATCCACCGGGTGATGTGTTCGATCCGGCCAGTGGCTCGCAGTGGTTCTACCACTGTCACCCGGCTGAAGAGGGCGCCGAAGAACACGGTCATTTCCACTGCTTCCTGCGCCCTCGAGGCCCGGAGGGACCAATACACCATCTCGCAGCGGTCGGGGTCGACGCGCGCGGGCGCCTCCTTCGCCTTTTCACGGTAAACCAGTGGGTGGTCGGCGACGATTGGCTCGATGCGGAAGGCACGATCGCGCTTCTGCCGCGTTTCGACGTGCAGATGCCGCGGCCGTCCTATCTCGTGAACCGCTGGCTCACGGCTGTTTTCGCCGCCTGGGATGAGGAGATAGCCGGACTGATCCGCGAACGTGACCGCGCACTTGCCACGCACCGCCCAGCCGAAGGCGTGGAAGCGCGCCAGGACCGGGTGCTGGAGGTCATTTCCGAGCTCAAGCTCGCGGCCGGGTAGGTATCTCGCAGACTGAGTTTGTCCAGCTCGAAGCCAGCCAGCTCCACGGCGGTTGGTTGGCACGGCGGTTCGAGAACCTGTTATGTATTTGCATTACAACCGAATTGCTGTGAACTTGCCATTTTGGCGGGCTGATCATGGAGGCCATTATGGGAGCGCGTGTATTTGTCGGGATCATGTTCGGCGTGATTTCGGTCGGAGCCCTGCAAGTCGGCTTTCTCGGTGCCGCTGTCGCCGGCACGACGATCGTGAACGTTTCCTATGACTCGACGCGAAAACTCTACAAGGAGTTCAATGCTGCGTTCGCTGAAAAATGGGAGACGGAGACCGGCGAGAAGGTGACGATCGACATGTCGCACGGCGGTTCGGGCAAGCAAGCGCGATTGGTGATCGATGGCCTCGAAGCGGATGTGGTGACACTGGCGCTCGAAGGCGATATCGATGCCATTGCTCAGGCGACCGGCAAGCTTCCCCCGGATTGGAGAACACGCCTCGAGAACAATAGTGCGCCCTACACATCGACGGTCGTTTTCCTGGTTCGCAAGGGCAATCCGAGAGGCATCCGGGATTGGGGCGATCTGACGAAGGAGGGCATCCAGGTCGTCACGCCGAACCCGAAGACCTCGGGTGGCGCGCGCTGGAACTTCCTTGCAGCCTGGGCCTGGGCGCGGGATGCAAACAACGGCGACGAGGCCAAGGCGCAGGAATATGCGGCGGCGCTTTTCAAGCAGGTTCTCGTTCTCGACACCGGCGCGTGGGGAGCGATGACCACTTTCGTCCATCGCGGGCTCGGCGACGTGCTGCTCGCCTGGGAGAATGAGGCCTATCTCGCGCTCGATGAACTCGGCCCCGACAAGTTCGAGATCGTGACACCGTCCATATCGATCAGGGCCGAGCCCTCCGTGGCGCTCTTGGACGGGAATGTCGACAGCAAAGGCACCCGCAATGTTGCCGAAGCCTATCTCGGCTACCTCTACAGCGACGTCGGCCAGAAGATCGTCGCCAAGCACTACTATCGGCCGTTCAAGCCCGAGCTGGCCGACCCCGCGGACTCGGCACGCTTTGCCGATCTCAAACTGGTCACCATTGGCGACTTCGGCGGTTGGCAGGAAGCCCAGCCGAAGTTCTTCGACGATGGGGGGATTTTCGACCAGATCTATAAGCCGGGCCGATAGACATCCTATGCAGCCGCGTTCGCGCGCGGCCTTATGATGCGCGGTGCTCGGACGCTCGCGCGCCTATACGGAGTCGTTCCGGAAACGAATCGTTGCGCGTGTGCCTTGACCCGGCGTGGAGATCACCTGGAGATCAGCCCTGGAATTTTCGCGAAGCGACTGCGCGATCAACTCGCCAAGCTTGCCGTGTTTGGGCCAGGTCTCTCCGTCCGGGAAACCTATTCCGTCGTCCGCAACGATGACACGGTAGCCATCATCCTCAAAAGTGCTTCGCAGCGTGATTACTCCTCCTTCGCGGCCGTTGAAAGCATGCTTGAGCGCGTTGGTGAGCAGCTCGTTGACGACCAGTCCAGTTGGCATGGCGACGTTGACGGAAACCGGATAGGGATCGATTTTCATGTCGAGGCTGACCCCATCGCAGGCGTTCGAGGCCATGACGGCAGCTGCGATCTGACCGATATAGGTGCCGAGATCGACTTCCTGGCTGCTGTCGCCATTAGCCATGGCGTCATAAAGGGTGGTGAGTGCTTCGACACGGCCCGCCAACCTTTCGAAAGAGCGCGTGTCGGGAGGCGGGTTGCCGCGAGCTTCGAGACGGATGAGCGCCGTTATCATCTGAAGATTATTCTTCACACGATGCTGCAGCTCCCGAAGCAGGAGATCCTGCTCCTTAATGCGACTTTCGAGCTCCTCGCGTTCGGTCTGCTTGTGCTCGGTAACATCCACAAGTGCGACGAGGCGGAAGCACGGCGTTCCTTCGTCGTCTTCGACCACATTTGAATAGACGTCGAGCAGGGCGGTCGAGTCTCCCGCATTCCTTTTGTAAGTTCCGATGCGGTCGGTCCCGGCAGTAACGGCTTGACCGAGCGATGCTCCCTCCTGTGCGGCCGCGGGCACTGCTTCAAGCACGGCCCATTCCTGGTTCTCGACCTCCGCCACCGCCAATCCCGAGAGCCTCTCGAATTCGGGATTCGCGTAGATTATCCGTTCGCCCCCGCTACCGATTCTGGAGATCACGAGAGCGATCGGCACTTGATCGAGAAATCGTTTGAACTGTTTGTTTTCGAGAGCTTCCACGAGGTCGGAATTGCCGAGAAGCCGATCGACTTGTTCAGGCACATTATCGGAGGTCATTTCGAGTCCCCACGTTGGAAATCAAGTGTAGCAGAAACAGCGATGGCGGGGAGCCAAAATGCGCGGGGGCGAGGTATCGGCGTGCGCGGCACAGGAAGCGCCATTCCAGAAGCGGAATGAGGAAAGTGTCCTGGACGCCTGCAGCGGCTATTTCAGGTCAGACAAGGGAGACACAGCCGGCCCGTTGAGAGCTGTGCCGTCGAAGGCAAAATGCGATCCGTGACACGGGCAGTCCCAGCAGCGCTCGAGGGAGTTCCAGTGCACGTGGCAGCCGACATGCGTGCAGGATGCCGAACGTTTGTAGAGTGTGCCATCCTCGTCCCGATAGGCAGCGATTTTGGTGAGCCCTTCGCGGACGATGGCACCTTCACCCGGCTGCAGCTTTTCCACCGCATCGATTTCGCCAGGCGCGACATATTCGGCGAAATTCTTGATCGCCGTCGCGTTTTCCACGAGATAATCGCGGAACGCCCGTGCGGTCTTGCGGGAAGGGTTATAAGCCTCGCGCCAAGGGCTGTCGCCGTTAAGAACGAGATCACGGATCACAAGAGAGGCAACCACACCGTGGGTCATGCCTTCGCCGGAGTCGCCGGTAACGACGAACACTCTGTTGTTGCCGGGATTGAGCCCGATAAAGCCGGTGTAGTCGATGGTTTCCATCACCTGCCCCGACCATCTGTGCGTTTCGGCGCCGAGATCGGGCACCAGGCTTCTGACCCAGGCGCCCAGCCTCGCAAAGCGCTCGCCGGCATCGTCGACGGCGCCGGTTTTATGGTCTTCACCGCCGACGATGAGAGAGTCCGTTTCTCCATCGCCGGGTTGCAGGCGAACATAGTGATAAGGGTCTTCGGTATCCCAGTAGAGAGCGTCAGGGACGACACCGCGCGCGATCTCGAACGACATGGCATAGGTTCGGTAGGGTGCCTGTTTGGTATGGAGGGCGACACGGTCGTTGATCGGAGAATTTGTAGCAACGATCGCCCATTTTCCAGTGACGACGAAGCCGGAAGTTGTTGCAACGCGGACCCCGCTCTCGGTTTCCTCGACCTTTTCCACCACGGTGTCGGCGAAAAGCGCGCCACCGCGCGCGCGGACTGCGACGGCCAGCGCGCGCAGATATTTGAGCGGGTGGAATGTCGCCTGACCGGCGTAGCGCAGAGCGGGGGAGGCGGAAAACCCCGCAAAGGGCAGACCGGTGGTTCGTTCGACGGCGACGCCGATTTGGAGTGCGGCGTCGAGTTCGCGTTCGAGGTCGGCTTCCTGCGTTGCGGATGATGGAAAAAGGAATCCATCGACGCGCCTGAAATCGCAAGCGACACGCTCCGTCTGTTGGATCGCTTCAATGCGGTCGATTGCGGCCGATTGGCTCTCGTAAAAGAGCCGCGCCAGGTCATGCCCTCGCAATTCGATGAGCTTGGAAAAATAGTCGTCGCAGATCGATGTCAGATGCGCGGTCGTGCGGGCCGTCATTCCGCTGCCGATAGGACCGCGATCGATGACGGCCACTTTCTGGCCCGCGAGCGCGAGTTCGTAGGCTACCGACAAGCCGGCGATTCCGGATCCGATAACCGCGACATCGACTTGCTCATCCCGGGTGAGTGGCGCGGCGTCAGGCGCAACTTCCACCGCCGCCCACAGGGAAACCGTTCTTTCAGCGCTCACATTCATGGCGGAATTCTCCGAAACCGACACCCGCTAAATAGAGGCAAGAACGCAAAAGTTCCGCTTGACGCGCTATACGGCGGCACTCGGGACTTTCCGGATCAAGGAAGGGCGCGCTGTTCCGGTCGGCGATAGAGAATCATGCCGGCGTGATGCAGCACGCCCGCAATGAAATCTCCATCTGCGGTGAAACCTGTGTCATCCCAATATTCGATATGCGTGCCCGTGACTTCGTAACGTCCTTCATAGGCGCGTTCACGCGTACCGCGCGCCTCGACATAGCGCCCGTTCGGCAGGAGTTCATGCCGGATATAGTTGTCTTCCGTGACCCACAGCCCGACATAGGAGTGGTTGGCCTCAGAACCGGACTCTCCGGCGTTTACGGACTGGCTTAGCAGTGCAGCGGTCATCAAGGTTGCAAAGCTACGCATGTCAATCTCCTCATTTCCAAGGGTTCAATAATTAGGTCGTGGCGGCGGCCGACCGAGCTCTGTTCCGCACCGGTCAGGCGGCCCGGAAGAGACTGCGGGAAACCGACGGGGTCGGCTCGCGCCGGATCAGTTGCTCGATGCGGTCGGCCTGATCGTGATCTCGCTGGTGTCGACGCTCGCCGGAGCCTCGATCACCTGCCGGATCGCACGCGCGATATCGGCCGGCTGTAACGCGATGGCGCGATAGGCGTCCATCGCTGCCATGGTGTCTTCGTGGGTGATGGTTTGCGCAAGCTCGCTCTCGACGACGCCGGGGTTCACACAGGTCACGCGAATGTTGCTGCTCTCCTGGCGTAGCCCGTCGGATATCGCGCGAACGGCAAACTTCGTCGCACAATAGACCGCGGCCGTGGGGACGACCGACAGAGCGCCGATGGAACCGATGTTGATGATCTGTCCGCTATGCTGTGCCGTCATGACCGGCAACACCGCGCCGATGCCCCAAAGCACGCCCTTGATGTTCACGTCGACCATGTGCTCCCATTCGTCTAGCTTCAGGGCCGAAAGCGGCGAGAGCGGCATGACGCCGGCATTGTTCACCAGAACGTCGATGCGGCCCCATGTCTCAACTGCGCTCTTCGCAAAGGCTGCCATCGACTGACGATCGGTCACGTCCAGTATCTGCGCCCTGGCGGTTCCGCCTGCGCTCCTGATGTCTTCGGCAATGGCCTCGATACGGTCCAGGCGGCGCGCACCCAACAATAATCTCGCTCCGGCTGCGCCAAGCTCCCGGGCGATGCCCTCGCCGATACCACTGGATGCGCCGGTGATCAGAATGACCTTGTCCATGCTGTAACTCCGTTCGTTGCTTACACGGATAAGATGGACTTTGTTGACTGTCGCCGGTATCCGTCGATCACTGAACTCGGTGGTTAGAAGCGCTTTACAATGCAAATTGACATGAACCTTCTGCCGCTCTTCGTGGCGGTCGCTGAAGAGGATAATTTCCGTGCTGCCGCAGATAGGCTCGGCGTGACGCGCTCTGCCGTCAGCCAAGGGGTGCGGAGGCTCGAAGATGCCTTTGGTACGACGCTCGTCACCCGCACCACGCGCTCGGTGCGGCTGACCGAGGCGGGGGAGCGTCTGCGTGAGGCTCTGTCGCAGCCCCTGTCGGACATTGCATCGGCACTCGATCGTGTGGCGGCCGAGGATGAGCCGCGCGGCCACCTGCGGGTCGCGGTCACCTCGATCGCCGAGCGTTTCCTTTCCGGTCCGCTCATTGCCTCCTTTGCCGAGGCACATCCGAAGGTGACGATGGATGTCACCGTAACGGACGAGGAGTTCGACATCGTGGCCGCGGGTTTCGACGCTGGTGTCAGGCTTGGCGAGGTGATCGAGCAGGACATGATCGCGGTGCCCTTGACGGGGGACCAGCGCGAGATGGCCGTTGCTGCCCCATCCTATCTGGCCGCGCACGGCACACCGCTGCATCCGCGCGAACTGGTGCATCATCGCTGCGTCGGATGGCGGCGAGCGCCGAATGTCGCGCCCTACAGATGGGAATTCGAAGAAAACGGAATTCCATTCGACGTGGCGGTCGAGCCGCAGATCACCACCAATGATCTGCGCTTCATGCTTCGTTCAGCACTCTGCGGGGCAGGGATCACCTTCGCAACGGAAGAGACCTTCCGGCCATTCGTGGAGGACGGTCGACTCGTCCCTCTGCTGGAAGATTTCCTTCCGCCATTCCCCGGATTTTATCTGTACTTCCCTCAGCGCCGCAACATGGCGCCAAAGATGCGGGCCTTGATCGAGCACGTACGACGGTGGCGATAGCGGCGAAAGACCTGGTTTCGTTTTGGCCGCCCGGGGGCATCTGAACGAGCCGTCGCTCAACTCCGTTCCGGGAAAAGTGCCTTCAGGCCTTCCGGCGAAGCGTCGGCGACGCCGCGCTCGGTAATGAGGCCGGTGATGAGGCGTGCAGGCGTAACATCAAAGGCCGGGTTGGCTGCCGGGCTGCCTTCCGGCGAAATGCGCACGCTGGCAATCGAGCCGTCGGGCGCTCGTCCCTGCACGAAGCTCACTTCTTCACCCGCCCGCTCCTCGATCGGGATTTCCTTCACCCCGTCATGGACGGTCCAGTCGATGGTCGGAGAGGGAAGCGCCACGTAGAACGGGATGCCGTTGTCGCGCGCGGCAAGGGCCTTCAGATAGGTCCCGATCTTGTTGCAGACGTCGCCATTGGCCGTGGTGCGATCCGTGCCGACGATGACGAGATCGACGTCCCCATGCTGCATGAGATGTCCGCCTGCATTGTCGACGATCAACGTATGAGGTACGCCGTGGCCGTTCATTTCCCAGGCGGTCAGATAGGCTCCCTGATTGCGTGGCCGCGTCTCGTCGACATAGACGTGGACGGGAAGACCTTCCTCGACCGCCATGTAGATCGGAGCGGTCGCGGTGCCGTAGTCAACGGTTGCAAGCCATCCGGCATTGCAGTGGGTAAGGATTTTCACCGGTTCGCCCGGCTTCTTCCTCGCGGCAATTTCGCGGATCACCTTGAGACCGTTGGCGCCTATCGCACGGTTCAGCTCGATGTCTTCCTCTGCGATCTCGGCAGCGCGCTGATAAGCCGCTTCAGCACGCTCCTGCTCCGGCAACGCACGCAAGTGCTCGCGCATGGCATTCAGGGCCCAGCGCAGGTTGATCGCGGTCGGACGCGTCTCGTGGAGCTCTTCCCACACCGAGTCGAGATGTGTGTCCGAGGGGTCCTCCGCCATGGCGATCGCGACGCCGTAGGCAGCGGTGACACCGATAAGCGGGGCGCCGCGTACCCACATGTCCCGGATCGCGACAGCGATATCGGCAATCGTCTTGAGCGTCACCACGCGGAATTCATGGGGCAACCAGCGCTGGTCGATGATATCGACCGATCGGCCGTCCTCGTTGAGCCAGATCGTATGGTAGTGGCGGTCTCCGACTTTCACGAGAGTGTTTCCTTCTGAAGCCGTTCTGCCGTCTCACGAATGTCCCTAAGGCTGTGGATACGGTGGCGGTTCACGGCGATATGGCGGCCGAGTTTCAGCGCCTTGCTTTCGCAGTTGGCGCGACGATCCGGGTCGGCGATCATCTCGAAATCGGCATTGTGAGCGAGGCCGAGAATGCGGCGGTGTATTTCAACGCCCGCGAAGCCCAGCATCTCGCGGTAGATTTCGTCGAGCACGATGTTTAATGCCTGTTCGGCCGCGAGCGGGTCGCCACGGTCTTCGAAGAGGCTTGCCTGGTAGAGGATCCCGCGGCGTTCCGTGCGCCAGAGCCTCGAGAATTCGACGCGGAAAGTTTCCCAGATGGTCTCAATCGTGTCGAGCAGATAGGAGCGCACCTCGTCACGTGAGCCACGCTCGGCCTCATGCCCGCTTTGCGAGAAATAGCTCATCCAGAAATTGGCGAGGAGCATGCCGACGTCGAAGCTGATCGGCCCGTAAAAGGCGAACTCCGGATCGATGATGCGGGTCTCGTCGTCCGTCACCATGATCGAACCGGTATGCAGGTCGCCATGGCAGAGTGTTTCGGCCTTGGCAGAGAAAAGGTGCTTCAACCGTTGCGCCTCGACCTTGAGGTCGCGGTCTGCGCGCAGCTCGGCCACCAGCGGATCGAGTTGCGGCGCGGTGTGGCGATTGAGCTCGGCTTCGAAATAGGGATCGGAGAAGACCAGGTTTTCCGTAATGTCGCAGAGTTCGACATTGTCGGCAAATAGCGCCACGTCGGCCTTCTTTTCGCGCGTCGGCATGGAGAAGTCGGAGCCCCGGAAGAGCGTGCGGGCGGCGAAGAGCCCGAGGTCGCGGCCGATTTTCGGCAGCCGGCGACCTTCTATCAGTGCGCGGCGCAGAATGACGTGCGGTGTGAGAAACTCCATGACGATGATGGCCTGCTCAACGTCAAAGAAGACGATTTCCGGCACCATGCCCGGATCGCGCGCGCCCTGGCGCACGAGTGCATGATATTCGAAGAAAGAGCGCTTTAGCGGCAGCGGCCAGCTCTCACCGACGAGGCGCACATAGGGGAGAGCCTGCTTGATTATCGCAGAACCCTTGTCGCCCGTGACGATGAATACGAGATTGAGGTTGCCGTCGCCAACTTCGTTGACCGTCCAGCGTTCGCAATTCTCGCCGATCTTCTCTTTGAGAGCAGCGTTGCCGCCAATGCGGAGCGGCAGCGTCTCGGCGCTCAGCGCCTCGAAGACTTGCTTGTCCATAGGGTCCTCCTCCTGCATGCGCCGTACAGCCTCCACGGCACGTCGCCATGCGTGACGAGTTCTCAGCTAAGGCACCATGCTGGCAAATGTCAATAACCTTGACATTTGATGAGACGCTATCCTAACGTGCTGCCTTGGGAGGAGAACATGGGCGAACAGGCAGTGTTTCGCATTGCGGGCGTGCGGAAAACCTTCGGGGCTGTGCCGGTGCTTCAGGGGGTTGATCTCGCACTCAAGCCGGGTGCAGTCACCATTCTGATGGGCGCCAACGGCGCCGGGAAGTCGACGCTCGTGCGCATACTGAGTGGCGTGTACCGGCGGGATGCCGGAACGATCACCCTCGCAGACCAACCTTTCGAACCAGCAACGCCCGCAGGAGCGATCCGGGCCGGCGTCGTGACAGTGCACCAGAGCATTGACGACGGCGTCGTTGCCGATCTCGACGTCGCGACCAATCTCACTCTCGACCGTCTCAACAGAAAGGGCGCGCGGTTCTTCTTCAATCCGCGCCGGGTGCGCCTCGAGGCGGCGGCGGTCGCCTCCCGCATGGGGCTCTCGATAAACCTCGGCGCCGGCATCAGCGAGCTTACACTTGCCGACCGCCAGATGGTGGCGATTGCCAGGGCGATGGCGCATGAGCCCAAGGTACTGATCCTTGACGAGCCGACATCGTCTTTATCCAGCGCCGAGGCCGAGAGGCTGTTCGAGCTCATCGGTCGGCTGAAGGCGCGGGGCGTGGCCATCCTTTATATTTCGCATCGTATGTCGGATATCCGGCGGCTTGCCGACAGCATCGTCGCGCTGCGCGATGGTCGTATTGCCGGCAGTTTCGAGGGACCCGATCTCGATTATGAAGGCGCCGTCAATGCGATGCTGGGCAAGAAGGTCTCGTCAGGTTCTGTCAATGTTAGGGAAGCAGGCGCCCCTGTTTTCAAAGCCTGCGGCCTGAGGCTCTCTGCGCAGTCGCGCCCCATCGATCTGAGTTTGGGCGACGGCGAGATCGTTGCTGTCACCGGCCTGGTGGGCGTTGGAAAGACTGCGCTTGCCGAAACCCTTTTCGGCGCGCGTTCTCCCGCCGCCGGCAAGATGGTGCTCGATGGGCAGCCTTATGCGCCGAAAACGACAGGTCAGGCTATTGCGCGCGGCGTTTTCCTGGTCGCCAAGGATCGTGCCGAAAGTGGCATCGTCCCCGATTTCAACATCTATGAGAATACGAGCCTACCCTTTCTGCGGAGGCTCTCTCGCTTCAGCGTGTCGAACCGGCGTGCGGAGCGGGCGAGGGCGAGGGGGCAGATCACCTCCCTTGGCGTCGTTTGCCGCAGCGAGCGAGACGAAATGCAAACGCTGTCGGGCGGCAACCAGCAGAAGGTGATGGTCGGCCGCTGGCTTTTCGAGCCATCTCGCGTTCTCATCCTCGATGAGCCGTTCCAAGGCGTCGATATCGCTGCGCGCCGCGACATCGGAGCGAAGCTGCGCGCTTCCGCGGTCGGGCGCTCTACCATCCTTTTCCTGACCGAGCTGGACGAAGCCTTCGAGGTCGCGGACCGCATTCTGGTCATGTCGGAGCAGACCATCGTCGGCGAACATCGCAACGCCGGCATCGATGTCGAGCGGCTTCTCTCCGAGATCGCAGGGCAAAAACACCAACAGGTCAGCGGATCATGAGCATTGAACAGAGCAAACCGGCGGCGAGCCAGGCGATTCCGTCGTCAGCTGGCGTGCGGGAAGCAGCGATAAGATACGGCTTTCTCGTGCTTTTGGCCGGGATGATCCTCTATTTCTCATTGGTCACCGGTGGATTCGCCTCTCCGCAAAGCGCAGTTTTCATTCTGCAATCGGTCTCGATCACAGGCATCCTCGCGCTCGGCGTAACGGCGACCCTGGTCGTCGGCGGCTTCGACCTGTCGATAGGCTCCATCGCCACGACGGCGATGATGGCCTCGTCCTACGTCATGGTCGTGCTGGGTGGGGATGCTTTGACGGCGACCCTCGTGTGCTTCTCGATCGGGGTTCTCATCGGGCTGATCAATGGCATCATTATCGTCTACATGCGCGTGCCCGACCTGCTCGCGACGCTCGGCATGATGTTCCTGCTGCTCGGCCTTCAGCGCATCCCGACAGAGGGACGCTCGATCGCCGCCGGCATGACCCTGCCCGACGGCACCGTTGCGCCCGGCACTTTCAGCCCTGCCTTTCTGGCGCTCGGGCGTCATCGCTTCGATTTCGTCCTGCCAAATCTCGTGCCGGTCTCTGTCGTGGTCCTGATTATTCTTGCGGTCGTTATCTGGTTCTTCCTCGAATATACGCGCTTCGGCCGGATGATGTACGCCGTGGGCTCGAACGAACGTGCCGCCAGCCTCGCGGGCGCGCCGGTCAATGCTTACAAAATCTGGGCCTATATCATTTCCGGCGTCTTTGCCTCGATCGGCGGTATCCTGCTCGCGGCCCGCCTCGGCCGCGGGGATATCGCCTCCGGCAACAACCTGCTGCTGGACGCCGTCGCCGCTGCGCTGATCGGTTTCGCCGTACTCGGTGCCACTAAGCCGAACGCCTTCGGCACGGCCGTCGGCGCGCTCTTCGTCGGCATCCTGCTGCAGGGCCTGACGATGATGAACGCGCCCTACTACACCCAGGATTTCGTCAAGGGCGCGGTGCTGGTCATTGCCCTGATTTTCACCTTTGCGCTCTCGAAAAGAGGCAGACGCTGACGGCGCGGCCTTCGGCGGGCAACCAAAGTTCACCAGTGGAGGAGACTGAAATGAACATTACGCGCAGGACGGTGGGCAGATGGACGTTGGGGCTGTTGGGGGTGGCATTCGCCATGCCGTCTCTGGCGGCCGATTTGCCTAAACCTTTCGATAAGCCCGGCGAGGTGAAAATCGCGCTCGTGCGATACCTGTCGACAGGCGATTTTTTCCAGTCCTACCTTGCGGGCGTCGAGGCGCAGGCCAAGGCGCTCGGCGTCGAGCTGCAGGTCTTGGACAGCCGTCAGGACGCTGCGCTCCAGGCAGACATGGTCGACCAGGCGATCGCGCTGGGCGTGCAGGGCATCATTATCCAGCACGGTCTGACGGAATCCATGAAGGAAGCCGCCCAGCGCGCGGTCGACGCCGGCATCAAGGTCGTTGCCTTCGACGTGAATGTCGAGAACGAGAATATTCCGCAGATCGAACAGTCCGACCGCGACCTCGCCCGCCTTGCGCTCGAACAGGCGGTCAAGGACAACGGCGAGAGCTTTAAGGCCGGCTACGTCTATGTCGCCGGAATTGCGCCGCTTGACCGTCGCGACGAGACCTGGAAGGCGTTCAAGGCGAAGTACTCGGGCATCAACGAAGCCGCGCAGTTCGGCACGATGGACAATCCGATCGCCAATTCGGTGGCCAACCAGGCCCGGTCCGTGATTTCCGCCAACCCGGACATCACCGTGATGTTCGCCCCTTACGACGAGTTCGCCAAGGGTGTGAAGATTGCGGTAGACGAGGCGGGAATGTCCTCCAGCGTGAAGATCTATTCGGCCGACATCTCGACCTCGGACATCGCGGCCATGCGTGAACCGGATTCCGCCTGGGTTGCGACCGCGGCGACGAACCCGGCCGTCGTGGGTCAGGTTTCCGTTCGCGCGCTCGCCATGCTGCTCGCGGGCGAGGATCCGGGCCGTCAGGTCATCGTACCGCCGACGCTCATCACCCAGAAGGATCTGAACGATCAGGACATCAAGAATATGGAAGATCTCGGTGCAAAGCTGCCGCAGTTCGCCCATGCCGAAGTCGCGATGCCTGGCTGGATGCCCAGGCCCTGATGTCGGGTACCGGGCGGCCGCTGGGCCGCCCTAGGGCTTGGCAGGGGCACTCCTGCCAAGCCCGTCTCGGCTCCAGCGATCCATGATCCGCCGCGCCATCGAAGCGGTGACGACGAGGTGCGAGGCGAAGCCTCCCTTCAGAGCGGCCAACAGGGGTTCAAACTTGTTTTCCTCCTGCACGACGAGCATGCGCTTCCTGATCGCGCGGATGGAATTGAGATCGGCGGAGATGCAGCGCCGATTGTGCGCGCAATCCATCCATTGACCGTTGTGATCGATGATCTGCCCGGCGATCACTCCGGCCGCGCCCCTCTCGCCCATGGCATGCATCTCGTCGGCCGAAAGGGCGCCGCATTTGACGAGATGGCTGTCGTCCTCGATTCCTCCGACGGAGTAGAGCGAAAGCCGGCAGTCGGAAATGGTCGCGAGCTGCTCCCGAATGACCGGCTCGGCGCGCAGTTCCTCAGCAAGCCGCTCTGAAGAGAGAACGAGGGGTGCGTAGATATTGACGCCCTCGGCGTTGAGGCGACGCGCAATTTCGGTGGTGCACTGATCGGGGCGGTAGGAATAGGGTGCGCCCAGATTGCCGCAAAGCTGCACGACGGTGACGCCCTTGAGGTCTGCGAAGGGCATGACGTCGGCGATATGATATACGGTGCGGCCCCATGCCACCCCAATTCGGTCGCCCTTGTTGATCAGCTCCAGAAAGACCGAGGCTGCGACCTCCGGAACCTCCGCAGCCGGGTTCATCGCTTGCCGATCTTCCGGGACGATCCAAGCGGTCGTCAGTCCCGTGGCGTCTTCGAGTTCCCGGGCGAGAACGTCACTGGAGAAGAGTTCCGATGAGGTGGTGATCGTGACGATACCCATCTCCCGGGCGCGCCGCAGATACATGGCGATGGAAGCACGCGAGATTTCCAGCCTCCGGGCAACTTCGTCCTGGCGAAGGCCGTGCGTATAGTAAAGCCAGGCGGCCTTGTGAATGATCTGGTCGTTGACGCGGATCGGCATATCGGTCTTTCATGAAACGGACCTGACATAATTCATCAATGCTGACAAAAGTCAACGAGGCGCTTCCGGCCTTCATTCATGAGCTTGGCCACCAAGCGATCATATCGGACGTTCCGCCACAACCAGTAGCAGGAAAGCACCGAGATCACGCCATCTGCTGAACCGGGGCACTGTCTTACAAGCTTCCTCCGTGGGCTGCGGCTCCTCAATTCGGCTTATGCGAAAGCCGGCAGATGCCACAGCGTTGAGATAGTCTCCGATCGTCCTCGGAAAACGAGGTACCGCGAATGGGACGACATTTTCCCCTGTCGGCCGATTTCCGAACTTCCAGTGCTCTGTAAAACTGGACCTGTCGAAATAGCGTGCGACGCAAAGACCAGTCGTCCGGCCATGCTCATCTTTCTGCCATTGCAATCCGGGCGTGATAAAACACGGATGCAAGACGCTGAACGCGACAAAGCCGCCCGGACGAAGCAAGCGATAGGCTTCACACATCGCCCCTTGAAAATCAGGACCGTCCATCAACGCCATCGTCGAAAGGACGGCATCAAAGGAAGAGGCCGGAAATCCCGTGTCGGAACTATAGGACGCTACCTTGTAGGTCACCCCAACAGGGTCGGCGACCTCTGCCTGACGGGCATGCTCGATCAAGCCTTGCGAGATATCGATGCCCGTCACCTTGGCACCCATCCGCGCGAAATGTCGGGTATTCGAACCTTCACCACATCCAAAATCAAGGACTTCCAAGCCTGCAATAGGCGGCAGACATTGCTGAAAGGCCGGGAAAGTGAACAAGTCACGATAGACATCGTAGCCGTTGCGCACATCGTTCGTCCACTGATCGGCGTTTTGATTCCAGCGAGCGGCGACTTCTTCCTGTGCCTGGTCGGTCATTTCATCTCTCCGCAGTATGTTTCTCAGCTCTCCCAAGGCCGAGTTGATTGCGCCAAGCAACGTCGGCCACGAGCGGCAGAACCCCCGGCGCGATCCGATTTCGGCCGGCCGCGCCAGGGCAGGATGTTTTCAGGACCACTGTCATGCCGGCGCGTCGGCGACGGAAGCGCGTTCGATGAGTTCGGTTTGCAGCACGACTCGGCGGGCACTTGCTTCATATCCGTTCAGCCGCTCGACCAGCAGTTTCGCGGCTGTTTCGCCCAGGCGATAGACGGGTTGCCTCACCACCGTCACAGGGGGCGAGGTGACCGAGGTCCAATCGGCGTCATGGAACGATACGAGCGACAGCTCGTCCGGGATAGCAATGCCGGCTGCGCGGCTGGTCTTGAAAACTTCGAGGCCGATCACGCTGTCGGAGGCGATGATCGCGGTCGGGCGCTCGCTCGACTGCAACATCGCCGAGACGATGCCCCGCGTATGGTCCGGCGTGATCGCGCCCACACGCACCCAGCCTTCCATTCCCTGAAGGCCAGCCTCCCGGCAGACGCCAAGAAAACCTTCGACGCGCCGGCGCACCGAGCCCGTATTTACGTCTGAGGGCACGCGGAAAACATGATCCGGTGTGTCGCACGCAGTGATATAGGCGATGCGGCGATGGCCGAGCGCAATGAGCCGTCGCGTGATGCCTTCGGCGGCGTGTCTGTCATCGGCAATAACGGTGTCAACGTCGAGCGTCTCACTGCCGCGGTCGAGCAGCGCCAGCGGCCGGCCCGAGCGGGCGGCTTCCTGAAGGTGATCGACATTGCTTTCCTTGGCCGGCGAGACGATCAAGCCGTCCACGCGCTTGGCCAGCAGGGTGCGAATGGCCGCCTTCTCGACAGCCACGTCCTCGCCGGAATTTATGAGGATGACCGTAAAGCCGGCCTGGCGGGCCACGTCGGTGATGCCCCGCATGGCAAGACTGAAAAATGGGTTCTCTATGTCGCCCACCACGACGCCGATCGTGCCGGAGCGGCCCGTCGTCATGCTGCGGGCGAGCTCGTTCGGACGGTAATCGAGTGCCCGGGCAGCGGCTGTCACCGCGTCGCGCACCGGGTCGCTCACCGTTCCGTAGCCGCCCAGCACGCGCGCTGCCGTCGCCTTGGAGACGCCTGCCTTGCGTGCGACGTCGGCAACGGTGACGGATGTGGATCGGGGCGGGTTCTGGTCCATGAACGGTAGCCTTACAAGAGATGTTGACGACAGGCAAACGTGAAGATAACAATTGCGAACAGAAAAAGAGACCGGTCTCTTAGAGAATGAGACCGGTCTCTGAGCCGTGAGAAGTCTTTTCGCCGCATGTGGCGGCATGGGGCCAGGCGATGGAGTTGCGCCGTCGCCCGGAGGGGAACCCTGCGCCCGAAACACCGCAAATGACATAACCAGAGGAGAACGAACCGATGGAATTTCTCGAAGCGATCAAATTACCCTTTACGGGACTGCGAGCAGCGATCCTGGCGGCCGTCCTGACTTTTGCGGCAGGCGCCGCAGTGCCGGCTGCCGCAGAGGACAATCCGCTCGGCCTGATTGATCCGGCCACCATCAGCGTCGGCACAATGGGTGATGCCAAGCCCTATGCCTTTACCACCTCGGACGGCAATTTCACGGGTTTCGATATCGAGCTCTTCCTCAATGTCGCAGAGCGCATCGGCTTCAAGAAGGATCAGGTGATCTTCACCGGTCAGGAGTTCGCCGCGCTGATGCCGTCGGTCGCCAACAGCCGCTTCGATGTCGCGGCAGCAGCGATCGGCACCACGGAGAAGCGCAAGGAGACAGTCGATTTCTCCGACGGCTATATTGCAGGCTACCTCTCCGTACTGACGGCGGATGCCTCCATCACCGATGCTGCCGGCTTGAAGGGCAAGCGGCTCGGAGTCGTGCAGGGCACGCTCCAGGAAATCTATGCCGAGAAGAATTTTACCGGGGCCGATCTCGTCAAATTCCCGGACAACAACTCTGCCGTGGCGGCGCTCAACAACGCCACCGTAAATGCGCATTTCCTCGACTACGAGGCGGCGAAGGTCTATTCGAGCCGCTATCCGGAGCTGAAGATTGCCATCAATATTCCAAGTTTCGATGCACCGGCCGGCTTCGTCGTCCGGAAGGGCAACGATGCACTGCGGGAGGCGCTGAACAAGGCGCTGCACGCCGCCATGCAGGACGGCACCTGGAAAACGCTGCACGAAAAGTGGTTCCCGGGAACGCCGATGCCTGAAGCATATCTTCCGAAGCCTTGACCTGCTTTGCCGGTCCGCCCCCTGCCGGCCGGACCGGCTACTCGTTAGAGCGCGATGAGGAAAAGTGTGTGCTGTTTTTCGCCCGCATCCCGCGCTTCAACTTACTGGAATCGATCACGTTCATGATCTCAGGTCGATCCGACCTAAAAAATCGTGATCCAAAGGGACTGCCTGATGAACTGGCTTGAAAACCTGCGCCGCAGCTTCCTCGACTGGAATGCGATGGCCGAAGTCCTGCCGGCCATGGTCACGGTCGGCCTCAAGAACACGCTGATCCTTGCGGCGGCCTCCACGGTGCTCGGCGTTGTCATCGGCATGGTACTGGCCATCATGGGTATTTCGCGAGCCCCCTGGCTGCGCATTCCAGCCCGCATCTATACGGACATCTTCCGAGGCCTTCCCGCCATCGTCACCATCCTTTTGATCGGCCAGGGCTTTGCCCGTATCGGCCGCGAACTGTTCGGGCCCTCGCCCTATCCCCTCGGCATTCTCGCGCTCAGCCTGATTGCCGGGGCCTATATCGGCGAAATCTTTCGCTCGGGCATTCAGAGCGTCGATCGGGGCCAGATGGAGGCATGCCGCGCGCTCAGCATGAGCTATGGCCAGGGCATGCGCCTTATCGTCGTGCCGCAGGGCGTGCGCCGCGTGCTGCCGGCGCTGGTCAATCAGTTCATAGGCAATGTGAAGGATTCGAGCCTCGTCTATTTCCTCGGCCTGCTCGCCTCTGAACGCGAGATCTTCCGCGTCGGCCAGGACCAGGCCGTGGTGACCGGCAACCTTTCGCCGCTGCTTCTCGCGGGCGTCTTCTATCTCGTGGTAACCGTGCCGCTCACCCACGTCGTCAATGCGATCGACAGTCGCCTCCGGCTCGGCAAGCAGCGCCCGGCGATCATCACCAGCGGACTGCAGGAGGTCAGCGAACTCGACAGCGCAAATCGCGCCTCGCAGGCCACATTCAAGGGTGGCAGCCTGGAGGTCCGCGATCTGGGCATGGCCTATGGCGAGCTCGACGTGCTGAAGGGCGTTGATCTTTCGGTAAAGCCCGGTAGCGTCACCTGCGTCATCGGCCCATCCGGCTCCGGCAAGTCGACGCTTCTGCGCTGCCTCAACCGTCTGGTCGAACCAAAGTACGGCGATATCCTGCTCGACGGCGAGAGCATTCTTGCCATGAAGCCGGAACGGCTGCGCCGCCGGGTGGGCATGGTTTTCCAGCACTTCAACCTTTTTCCGGATCATACGGCGCTGGAAAACGTCATGCTTTCGCTGACGAAGATCAAGCGCTTGCCGAAAGCCGAAGCCGAGCGCATCGCCACCGCGCGGTTGGCTGATGTCGGCCTGGCAGGCCGTCAGCATCACCGTCCCGGCGGGCTTTCCGGCGGGCAGCAGCAGCGCGTCGCCATAGCCCGTGCGCTGGCGATGGAACCGGAAGTCATTCTGTTCGACGAAGTGACGAGCGCGCTCGATCCCGAACTGGTCAAGGGCGTGCTCAACCTTATGGCCGAACTCGGCGAGCGCGGTATGACCATGGTCGTCGTCACCCACGAAATGGGCTTCGCCAGACGCGTCGCCGACCAGGTCGTCTTCATGGACGAGGGCCGCGTCGTTGAAGCCGGCACGCCCGAGGCGATCTTCGACAAGCCGCAAAGCCCGCGGCTTCAGCGCTTCCTGGCGGAAGTGCTCTGATCGCGGCGGCAATCCTTCACCATCATAATCCCCCACGGACTGAAAGACAGCGACCATGAAAGACAACACAATCACCTCGGCGGTTATCGTCGGCGCAGGCATTTTCGGCGTATCCACGGGCGTGCAGCTCGCTCGGCGCGGCATCCGCGTGATCATGCTGAACGAAGGGCCACCTGCCGGGGGCGCTTCCGGTCGATCGCTATCCTGGCTGAATTCCTCCCGAATGCGCTCCGAGCCCTATCATCGCTTGCGCATGGCCGGCATAGATCGCTATCGCACACTTTCGGCTCGCTTTCCCGATGCGGATTGGCTTCGCTTCGAAGGCGGCCTGACCTGGGATGCCGATGACGCAAGTAACGGCATCGATGCAGCTTATCGCCACGAAGTATCACTCGGCTACGATGCGAGACATCTTTCCGCAGGCGAAGTTGCGGCGATCACGCCTGGCGTCGATACGAGCACGATTACGCCTCAGGGCGCCATCTTCAATCCGGGCGAAGGGTGGGTCGATCTGCCAAGCCTGATCGGCCTGCTCCTAAAGGAATTTGCCGCTCTCGGAGGAACCCTCGTGACCGATCAGGGTGCAGCAAAAATCGTGGTGGAAGGCGGCAGGGCCGTCGGCGCCGAGACTGCGGCAGGCAATAGCTTTACGGCCGATGCCGTCGTGCTCGCCACCGGCCCGGCGGTGCCGAAGATGGTGGCCGAGGCCGGAGAGACCATCGGCGATGCAACCCCCGTCGCCCTTCTGGTCCAGACGAAACCGCTCGCCCATCCGCTGCGCGCCGTCTTGAACACGCCGCGCGTCGCCGTGCGGCCGGCGCCGGGCGGCACCTTCTCACTGGACGCAGACTGGGCGGCGGACGAAGGCTTGAGGTTGCGCGAGGACGGCGGCCACGACATCGACCGAACCATCGTAGAGGCGCTACTCGCGGAGGCTTCCAAGGTGATGGAGGGCAATCCGAAGCTGAAGATCGCATCGATCGGCGTCGGCAGCAAACCCATCCCTGGTGACGGCGAACCGGTGGTGGGCGCTCTCAGGGCCATTCCCGGCTACCATGTCGCCTTCAGCCACAGTGGCGCGACCCTCGGCCTGATCATCGGCGAACTTCTCGCGCACGAGGTCGCAACCGGATCGGAGCACCCGATGCTTGCCACGTTCCGCCCCGAGCGCTTCGCGTCACGGTGAGGGGAGGGGACATCAGTCCCGATCGTCGAACCCGGTACTCCCCTCCCGGGCATTTTGCGCCGGGGTCGGCCATTCGCGAGTCGTGCCCGGCTGCACCGGCCGCTCCAGATAGGTTGAAAGAACGACATAGCTGCGTGTCGCCTTCACTCCGGGCGTATCGTAGAGCCGGGCCAGCAGCCCTTCGAGCGCATGGGTGCTTTCCGTGCGCACCTTGAGCAGCATGCAGGTGTCGCCAGCGACCGAGTGGATTTCTTCGACTTCCGGGTGCTGCTCGATCGCGAGCAGCGCCGGGGTTTTGCCCCAGCCGGTCGTGTCGACATGGACGAAGGCGAGCAAGGTCTTTCCGACAGCCTCCGGATCGATCAGCGCTGCGACGCGGCGGATTGCGCCCGATCGCCGCAATCGCTTCACCCGCTCGTGCGCGGCTGGCGGCGAAAGCCCGACTCGATCGCCGAGTTCGGCGTAGCTTGTCGTTGCGTCCTCGACCAGAACGCCTAACAGCTTTCGGTCCATCGCGTCGAGGTCACGCTCGGGCTGCCGCTTCCGCCGAACTTCATCTGTATTTTGTTCCATTCAGGTGTTTCCTCTTGATGCCGAACAACGTTCTGCAACTATGGAGAAATGACGAACATCAATCAATCCATCCCCGCCGCATCCGCGGAAAGGGCCCGCATTCCGCCCGTGGCATTCATGCTGACCGCCTGCGTCGGCGTCATCGGTTCGAATTCGCTGGCGCTCGGCCCGATCGCGCCGGAAGTGGCGCGCAGCCTCGGCGCTGGAGTACCAGCCGTGATGACGGCATCGGCTGCCTTCGGTCTCGGCACGGCAGCGAGCGCAGTCTTTCTCGGTCGTCTCATCGATCGTCATGGAGCAAGGCGCATGCTGGCCGTCGCGCTTCTGGTCCTTGCCGTCGGGCTTGGCGGCAGCGCGGTCGCACCGGCCCTGCCGCTTCTCGTCGCCGCGCAACTCCTCGTCGGGATCGCCGCAGGCATAGCACTTCCCGCCATCTACACGCTTGCCGCCGTTGTCGCCCCGGCGGGCCGCGAGAGTGAGACCATCGGACTGGTGCTGACCGGCTGGACGCTGAGCATGGTAGCGGGCGTCCCGCTGTCGGCGGCGGTCGCCGATTTCGCGGGCTGGCGGGCGGTCTACGCACTTGTCGCCGCCGCCACGCTGATTGCCTGCGCCGCTGTCCGGCTCGCTGCCGTGCGGGAGGGATCGAAAGGCAACGCGACTTCGCCGCTCGCGGCACTCGGCGTGCGCGGGGTCGTCCCTCTTCTGGCCGCCTGCGCCGCCTTCATGGCCGCATTCTATGGTGTCTACGGCTATATCGGCGATCATCTCCATGCCGCGCTTGGGCTGCCGCTCAGTGCCAACGGCCTCGTTGCGGTCTCGTACGGCCTTGGCTTCGGCGCTGCAGCCTTCCTCGACCGCCTGATCGATCGCTTCGGCGCGGCGAGACTGTTGCCGCTGATATTTCTTGCCGTCGCTGGCGTCTACGTCTCGATGTCGGCTGCGAGCGGCTCTTACACAGCCATGCTGGGGGTCGTATTTCTGTGGGGCCTCTGCAATCATTTCGGGCTGAACGTGCTGATCATGCGGCTCACCGCACTCGATCCCGCAAAACGCGGCGCCATCATGGGGCTGAACAGCGGCGTCACCTATCTCGCCCTTTTCGCCGGTACGATCGGCTTCGGCGAAATTTACGCCCTGACCGGCTTTTCCATTCTTCCGATGACCGCGGCCGGATTGATGCTGACGGCGGTCTTCACCGTTGCGCTTACGTCACGCTAGCGGGGGATGAGGCCCGGGGATCACCCCGGGCCCGGACGGTCATAGGGCCTCTGCCACGCGTTGACGCAGAAGCGCTGCCGTTCTCTGCGCTGCGGTTTTCCGGTTGCTCCATTCGTCATTCACTCTGCCCAAATAGGCGTCACGCGCATAGAGCAGTGTCTGAGCTTCCGTGTCCGGCATCTGGTTCGCCGCCCATTCGGCCGCCGCATCCTTGGTGATGAAGTCGCCGCTGACCGACGTGCGCCACATCCGCGCGAGGGTCAGCAATACGTTCCGCTCATCCCCATGGAGACCGTCGACCAATACGGGAAGCGCCTCGCGCATTGCGCCGCGGACGTGTTCCAACGGAATGGAGGGCAGGAGCCCCGTAGGCTCTGGACCTAATATCGGCACTGCCTCTTGTCGAGCCTGAGCGAGCACCAGCGTATTCTCCGGATCGGACACCGGCATCGGGAGTTGCCCGGATTCAAAGGCATCCCGCAACCATTCGCCGTAAATGAATTCAGCCCGAACGGGAAACATCGGCGCGGAGATGTCTACCTGCAGAAACACCATCAATTCGACGCAGCGTGGAGCTCCCGGCGGGCGGGGATGACGCCCGGAAATGCGCAGCAAAGCCGAAAGAAGAGCTCTGCGTTGTTCGTCAGTCATGGGGCGGTCTGTGACGGCCAGGAGGTCAACGTCACTCTGCGGCCGCAACCCACCCGAAACGGCCGATCCATGCAGATAGACGGCGAGAAGCGCGTCCTGAAGGATCCTGCTGATCGTCTCCGATGCTGCCAGCGCCTGGTCGCTCGGCTGTGGTGGTGTCGCTGATTGCATCCCGCATCTCAACTCATCGTGATCCGGTGATCAGCTCGCTGCGCGAAATGGCTTTGCCAGCGAGGCCGGAAAGTGCAGTGCCAGCATCTGGCGATTTTGCGAAATGATCACCAGAACGATGATCGTTGCGAGGTAGGGAAGGGCGGAGAGGAGCTCTGACGGGACTGCTATGCCGAGAGCCTGCCCTTGTAGCTGCAGGATCGTCATGCCGCCGAACAACCAGGCGCCGATCAGGACGCGCAGCGGCCGCCATGTCGCAAAAACGACGAGTGCCAGCGAAATCCAGCCCTTACCGGCCGTCATGTTCTCCACCCAGAGTGGGGTGTAGGCGACCGACAGATATGCGCCGGCCAGGCCGGCCATCAGCCCACCGAAAAGCACCGCCATATATCGGATCCTGATGACCGGATAACCGATCGCGTGTGACGTCTCGGGCGATTCGCCGATGGTGCGGAGAATGAGGCCGCCTTTGGTCCGGTAAAGGAACCAGGTGATGAGCCCGAATATAGCGATCGCCAGGTAGACCATCGGGTCGAAGCGGAAGAACAGCGGCCCGACCACAGGGATATCGGACAGCAGGGGTATATGGATGCGTTTGAGCGCATCGATCGGCGTGCTGCCGAAACCGCGCCCGAGGAACGCCGAGACCCCCGATCCGAATATGGCGAGCGCCAGGCCGGCTGCATACTGGTTGGTCAGAAAAGTCAGCGCCAGAACGCCGAAGAGAAGCGAGGTGGCGGCGCCGGCGAGTGCGCCGGCCGCAATGGCTACCGGCATGGGGAGGCCGGAGATCACCGCCCAAAAGGCAAAAGCCGCTCCCATCAGCATCATTCCCTCCAGGCCGAGGTTGAGTACGCCGGATTTTTCGACGACGAGCTCCCCGAGGGATGCGAAAATCAATGGCGTCGCGGCGATAATGGTGCCGGTGAAAATGGCAATGAAAAGGTCCATCACGCGTGCTCCGGAATGTGGCGAAGGCGGTAGTAGATGAAGAAATCGGCGGCGAGCAGGAAGAACAGAAGAACCCCTTGGAAGATGCGGGTGAGCGCTGCCGGAAGGCCGAGCGTCATCTGAACGGTTTCGCCGCCGAGGAAGAGAAGCGACATCAAAAGCCCCCCGAGGACGATGCCGAATGCGTTCAGGCGTCCGATGAACGCAACGATGATTGCGGCAAAGCCATAGCCGGGCGAAATCTGCGGCGACAATTGCCCGAGAGGACCGGCGACTTCGGCCATGCCGGCAATTCCTGCCGCCGCGCCGCCGGCAAGCAATCCTGTCCAGACTGCGGAGGACTCACGAAAACCTGCATAGCGTGCCGCAAGCGGAGCGGCGCCGCTCACCGACATCTTGTAGCCGAGAAAGCTCCGATCGGCGAAGAGCCACATAAGCACCACCGCCACGGCCGTGATGAAGACAGATGGATTGAGCCGATAGGCATAATCGAAAGGCTCGAACATTGCCGCTGGGGGCAAAAGCGCGGTTTGCGGGTAATTGAACCCAGCCGGATCGCGCCACGGGCCGTGCACCAGAAAGGATAGCAACAGCGTCGCGATATAGGTCAGCATGAGCGTGACGAGGATCTCGTTGGTGTTCATGCGGGCCCTGAGAAAAGCCGGGATCGCCGCCCAAACCATGCCGGCGCCTGCGCCGGCGAGAAACATCAGCGGCAGCAGGAGCGGGCTCTCCGGATTGGGATAAAAGAGGCCGACGCCGCAGGCGGCGATGGCACCGATGATCAGTTGTCCTTCGGCGCCGATGTTCCAGATATTGGCACGGAATCCGACCGCGAGCCCGCAAGCGATCAGGATCAGGGGCGAAGCCTTCAGCAGCCATTCGGACAGGCCGTTGATGGAATTGAGCGGGGCGACGAAGAAAGCGTGCAGTGTGATCAGCGGATCATAGCCCAGCGCGGCAAACAGGACGGAGCCGGCAAGAAAGGTCAGCGCCGTCGCGATCACCGGAGCGGCGATCCGCATCTGGGCGGATGGTTCCGGCCTTTGTTCAATTCTCAAGCGCAACTTCGCTTCTCCTTGCTTCGCCATGACCGACGCGTGTCATTAGCAGACCGATTTCCTCGCGATTGGTTTGCTTTCTGATCAAAGGCGGTGAAACCCGGCCGTTCGAGATGACGAGCAGCCGATCGCAGATCTCGAACAGCTCGTCCAATTCCTCCGAAACGACGAGCACCGCGGCCCCGGCTCGGCTGAGATCGACGAGCGTTTGACGGATGAAGGCGGCGGCGCCGACGTCGACGCCCCAGGTCGGTTGGGACACGAGGAGCAGCCTGGGTTCTAAGGTGAGCTCGCGTCCGACGATGAATTTCTGGAGATTGCCGCCGGACAGGCTTTGAGCGCTCGATTGAGGTCCATTCGCCTTTACCTTGAAGCGATCGATGATGCGCCTTGCGAAATCGCGGGCCTGCCCGCGCTCGACGAGGCCTTTTCGCACCAGGCCCGTCCGGTGCGCCGTCAGCAGGGCATTCTCCCACAGGCAATGGGGCGGCACCGCGCCACGGCCGAGGCGTTCCTCCGGAACGAAGGCCATTCCGAGCTTGCGCCGTTCTCCGGCGCCAAGATGGCCCGACGGCCTGCCGCCGATGAGGATGGTCTCCGAACGCGAATGGGTCCGTTCGCCGCTCAACAGCGCGATCAACTCGGCCTGACCATTTCCCGACACGCCGGCCAGTCCAACGATCTCGCCGCCATGCACATCGAAGGAGATATTCGTCAGTTCGGTGCCGTATTCGTCGCGGGCGGGAGCGGAAAGACCGCGGACTTCCAGCACCGGTTTTTCGCTCGGCACCGAAGGGCTGACATGCATTTCCGGAAGCTGCGAACCGACCATCATCCGGGCAAGCTCCAGCGAAGTCGTTTCCTTCGGTCTGGCCACGCCGGTCACCCGGCCGTTACGCAGCACTGTGGCGGTATCGCAAAGTTCCTGCACTTCATCGAGTTTGTGGCTGATGTAGACGATGCTGCAGCCTTCGCTCGCGAGCTGGCGTAGCGTTTCGAACAACTTAACCACAGCCTGTGGTGTGAGTACCGACGTCGGTTCGTCGAGTATCAGAAGCTTGGGTGACTGCAGCAGGCAACGCACGATCTCGACACGCTGGCGCTCGCCGACGGATAGGTCATGTACCCGGCGGTGCGGATCGATGGGCATGCCGTAGCGGGCCGACAGGGTCTTGATCTCGGCCGCGAGCCTGTCGAGATCGAAAACGCCTTTAATCGCCAAGGCGATATTCTCGACCACCGAAACGGATTCGAAGAGCGCGAAATGTTGATAAACCATTTCGATCCCGAGCGAGCGCGAGATTGCCGGATTATGGGCTTCTATCCGTCTGCCGTCGCAGAAGATTTCACCGGAATCGGCCTGGGCTGCGCCATAGATGATCTTCATCAGCGTCGATTTGCCGGCGCCGTTCTCGCCCAGGACTGCGTGAACCTCTCCCGGTTGAATCGACAGGGAGATGTCTTCGTTTGCGACGATGCCGGGATAGCTCTTGGTAATGTTGTGCAGTTCGAGGCGGGGGATCATGGCCGCTCCTGCCATATATTGGTGAAGTCGAGAGGAGGGATTTGGACACGACCGGCATGTCCGCCGGTCATGTCCTTCTGCCGGCGGCTCAGCCGAGCTTGCCGATCATTCCCCTGACGAACCAGTTCATCCCCCGAATATCCGTATCGGAAAGGACAGACCCTGCCGCCACTTTCACGTTGCCGTCCTGGTCCTTCAATTCGCCGGCATAGGGATGGAGTTTGCCGGCACCGATGTCGGCCTCGAGCTGCTTGAGCTTGCCTTGGACATCGGCGGGGATCGCCTCGTTATAAGGCGCCATCTTGACCACGCCGGCGGCCAAGCCATCCCAGCGTGCCTCGGCTTTCCAGTTCCCTTCCGCCACCCCCTTCGCCGCGCGGACGTAATTGGTGGACCAGTCAAGGACGAAGGCTGTGAGGTGCTTGCCGGAGCCGAACTTGGCCATATCGCTAGCATAGCCGATCGACCAGGCGCCGCCTTCGCCGGCGACCTGCACGCCGGTTGCCGTATCGGTCATGGAGCAGATGACGTCACATCCTTGCGACAGCAGAGTATTGGCCGCTTCCTTCTCCTTTCCCGGATCGAACCAGGAATTGAGAAAAATGGCATTGCAAGTGATCTCCGGATTGACGCTCTGGGCGCCAAGCAGCAGCGCGTTCGCCGGCCCGACAATGTCGGGAATTGGGAAGCCGCCGATGAAACCGATTTTGCCGGACTTGCTCATATGCGCGCCGGCAGCACCTGCGACGAAAGTGCCCTCGTAATATTTGGCTTCGAAGGTGCCGAGATTTGCGAGGTGCACAATGCCCGAACAGTGCTCGAACGCAGTTTTGGGGAAGCGCGGCGCCACTTTCTGCAGCGGCGTGCCATGCGAGAAGCTGGTGCCGAAGATGAGTTGATTGCCGGAGGCAGCAAGCTCGCGGAACACCCGCTCGGCATCCTGCGGCATGAAGATGTTGTCGAGGACGGTAATGGCGACTTTGTCGCCGAACTCGTTCTTGATCGCATCTACCCCGAGGCTGTGCTGTTTTGTCCAACCGATTTCCGCGATTGGCGACACATAGACAACGCCGATCTTAAGAGGGTCTTCGGCGCTGGCAGCCTGCGCAAGGCCGCCGGTGCTGAGTGCCACACCGGTGGCGCCGGAATATCGAAGAAATTGTCGTCTGGTCAGTTTGAACATGGCAGTACCCCTTTGTCGGTTCGTGTCGTTTCGCCCGGCTTGTGGCGCCGGGTCTATTTCGTGGCGTGGACGTGGCCGTGCGTGCCGGTCCCGCCGCTTTCTGCGGTTTTCTTGCGCAGCGGTTTCGGCGCCTTGTCGATCCTGCCGTCGATATAGGGCTGAAGCGCCTCGCGCGGCGTCAGCTCCGGAAAGACCTGTCGATCCATGATATAGCCGCGCACGACGCTGCGATGATGCGCATCGATCAGTTCCATGACCTGCTTCAGCCGGCCTCGTTCGAGCAGGTCGATCACCCGCTGATGATCGTCGAGCAGATTGCAATAGTCGAAGTCGGCGGAGATCAACGAGCGCAGAAGCGTTGTGCGCCGCACAAGTTGAGCATGGATTTCCTGCATCACCTTATTGCGGCTCAAACGGACGAAGAGCGTGTGGAACTCCTGGCCGAGAACGTCGGCGAGCGCATCATTGCCCGCTTCGATGGCCTGACGCTGCCGTTCCACGTGCTGGCGCAGCTCGGCAAACCCCGCAGGGCCAAGCCTGTCGCTGAGCTGTGCGGCCACGCCTTGTTCGACCAGCGTCAGCGCGTCGTAGATCTCCATCGCCTCCTGCATGCTGGGGCGGGCGACGAATGCACCGCGATTGCGTTCGATCTGCGCCAGACCATCGTCTGCGAGCCGGATCAATGCCTGGCGAATGACAATCCGGCTGACCTTGAAGATTTCGGCAAGCTCACGTTCGCCCAGCTTGCAGCCCGGCACGAGCCGGTGATCGATGATTGCACGGGTCAAGATGTCGGCAATCGCCTGCGAACGGCTGCTCATGACAAATTTCTCCACGATCCACAGAATTGACTGCGGGACAGCATATGGAGCATCGACCGGCTGCATATACCGCGTTACGATTTGCATATCGGTATTCAATCAGCGCGGGCTGTCAATCAAAAAAGAATATTTGGCAGACAATTTTTTATTGATTGATATCCAATCTTGTGTTTCCAATGATCCCATCAGAGCTAGGTTCATGGGGAAGTGCTAGCCAGGGAGGATGCGATGAGCGGATCTGCCCTTCGCAGCAATGGAGTTTCTCTCCGCGTGGTCACCTATGGCGCGTTTCTGGCCCCGGTCATAGGCACAGCAGCCATTTACGGAGGATTCAACAGATGACGCCCACCAAATGCCAGGATCAGGTCGTCCTCGACCTGTGGCACCCGCTTGCAGCGCTCGCCGAGGTACCTGCGGGTTTCGTCCAGGAAACGGTGCTGCTGGAAGAACGTGTCAGTTACGCGACGGATGGCGGCGGCAACGCCGCAGTGTGGCTTTCGCGCCCGGACCTGGTAGCCGGCTGTCCCTTTGAACCCGGCGCACTGACGAGGGCGCTGCCGGCCAAGGTCGCCTACGGCTACATCTGGACATCGCTCGGCACTCCGCCGACCGAACTGTTTTTCATTCCTGAATATGCCGAGCCCGACCGCCGGAGGCTCAACGCTGCCACCGTCGGTGTGAACGTCTCTGCGCCACGCGCCATCGAGAACTTCCTCGACATGGGCCACTTTCCCTATGTCCATACTGACATTCTCGGGGCGGAACCGCACACAGAGGTCAAGGAATACGATGTCGAGCTCTCGGTCGAGCGCGACGAGATTGTCGCGACGCGCTGTCGCTTCTTTCAGCCCAAAGCCTCGACCGCTTCGACAGAAGGTGCCGACGTCGAATACATCTACCGGGTGCCGCATCCCTACTGCTCGATCCTCTACAAATCGAGCCCGGTAGACGAGACGCGGCTCGACGTCATAGCCGTTTTCCTCCAGCCGATGGATCAGGAGCACATCCGCGCACATATGATGCTCTGCGTCCTTGACGATGAGAATGAAGACAAGGTGATCAAGCGCTTCCAGCAGACCATTTTCGGCCAGGACAAGCCGATCCTGGAGAACCAGTTCCCGAAGCGACTGCCGCTCGATCCGCGCGCCGAAACCCCGATCCGAGCCGACAAGTCGGCGATCGCCTACCGCCGATGGCTCAGCCAGAAGGGCGTGACCTACGGGGTCATCCCGGCCGCCACCTGACGTTTCAGAATTCTGGAGAGAACGATGCTCGATACCGCCAAGACCAGATGGCATCCCATCGCCGCGAGCTATGACCTGCCGTTCCGCCACGTGTTTCACGCCCAATTGCTCGGCCGCGAATTCGCCGTCTGGCGCGCCGACGACGGCTACGTCAACATCTGGGAAAACCGCTGCCTTCATCGCGGCGTCCGCCTGTCGATCGGCATCAACGACGGTCGGGAGCTGAAATGTCAGTATCATGGCTGGCGCTATTCCAACCGCACCGCCGGCTGCACCTATATACCCGCGCATCCGGCCGACGCGCCGGCACGCACCATCACCAACCGCACCTTCGCCGGCGTCGAGCGTTACGGTCTGGTCTGGTCGGCTGAGGAGCCGCATGGACGGGTGCCGGACGTTGCCGGCCTCCGGGAAGGCGAACAACTGGCGCTTCGCGGTATCCCGCTCAATGCGCCGGCCGATGCGGTTGTCTCGGCGCTGACGGGATATCGCTTTCAGCCGAATGGCAGGCTTCAAGGTAACACGGCGAATGTGTCGCTGGAGGGGAGCGATACTTTTTCGGTGGCGCTCCGGGCCTACGAGGAGGGGGCTGAGACGCTTGTCGTCTTCTTCGTCCAGCCGGTCGACTCCAGCCGATCGGTCATCCGCGGCGTACTCGATGCCGGCCCCCATGGCGCCGAACGGCTGGCCATCCTGCGCCATCATAACGAACGGCTTTCGAAGCTCCGCGAGATCGCGGAGCGCGAGGCTCAAGCCGCACCGCAGCCGGCGCCGCTCGAGCCGGTAATCGAGCGCGTCTCGCCGGAGCTTGCCGAGATGCCGGAAATGACCGCCCATGGCCGCAAGGCGACCATCCGTGTGACGGTCGCGCGGAAGTGGCTGGCTGCCGACGGGATCGCCGCGTTCGAGCTGCGTCCGGTCCAGGGGCTGCTGCCCACTTTCCAACCCGGCGCCCATATCGACGTGCACATGCCGAACGGGCTGGTCCGGCAATACTCGATCACCAATGGTCCGGGCGAAAGCGACAGCTATGTCATTGGTGTCAAGCTTGAGCGGGATTCGATGGGGGGCTCGCTGTGCATGCATGAGACCGTCCGCGAGGGCGACCTTCTCGCCATCTCGGAGCCGCGCAACAATTTCCCACTGCGCCGCGATGCGGTGCGCACCATCTTCGTTGCAGGCGGCATCGGCGTTACGCCGCTCCTTGCAATGGCGCAGGCGCTCAAGAATCAGAACCTCGACTACGAGTTCCACTATTTTGCCCAAAACCAGGAACAACTCGCATTCCCGGAAAAGACCGCGCTCCTGGGCGAGGCACTGAAGCCCCATCTGGGGTTTCTCCCGGAAACGACTGCCGCTAAGCTTAAGGAGATTCTTTCGGGGTACCGGCCCGATATGCACGTCTATCTATGCGGGCCCGGGCCTATGTTGGAGGCGGCGCGCCGGATCGCAGCGGACCTCGGCTGGCCCGAAACCGCGGTGCATTTCGAATATTTCAAGAACACCAACACGATCGATGACAGCTCGAGCTTCGAGGTGGCCTTAGCGCGCTCCTGCGTGACTTTGCAGGTGACCGCCGGCAAAACCATTCTGGAGACCATGCGCGAAGCCGGAATCGACATGCCCTCATCCTGCGAGCAGGGTGCCTGCGGCACCTGTCTTGCGACGGTGATCGAGGGCGAGCCAGACCACCAGGACGTCTATCTCAACGATGCCGAGCGCAAGTCCGGCACCAAGATCATGACCTGCGTGTCGCGCGCCAGGTCCGCGCGCCTCGTCCTCGATCTCTAGGAGCTGCCCGATGATCACCCTCTACGATTACGAACTCTCGGGCAATTGCTACAAGCTCAGACTTCTGATGAGCATGCTCGGCATCGAGTACAATACGGTACCGGTCGATTTCTACCCCGGCCGCGAACACAAGTCGGATTGGTTCCTGAGACTCAATCCGCTCGGACAACTGCCGGTGATCGAGGATGACGGACTGGTGCTGCGCGACGCGCAGGCGATCCTCGTCTATCTCGCCTCCAAATATGATCCTTCCGGCACCTGGTACCCGCGCAGCGATCCGGCGCTTCTCGGCGAGATCAGCCAATGGCTCGCCTTTGCCGACGGTATCACCGGCACGGCTTCGGCCGCACGTCTCCATGACGGCCTATTCTACGATCTTGACGTCGAGTCGGCTCGAGCCGGGGCGCACAGGCTGTTTCGCATCCTCGACGAACACCTCTGGTTCGGCGAGCAGGAACGGCGTGATTGGATCTGCTCGGGGCAACATCCGACAGTCGCCGACATCGCGTGCTTCCCCTACGTCATGCTGTCCGAAGAGGGTGGGGTCTCCAGGCAGGATTACCCGGCAATTCGCCGCTGGTGCGATCGCGTCAAGCGAATCAAAGGGTTTACGGTCATGTCCGGGATCTTTCCCGCCGGCCCTGCGCGTGCGGCCTGACCTGAGCGGAAACACTAACGATGCACGGGCAATCAGGCAGGCTATGCCCACGTTCGACAAACTCGTTCCGTACGGCCGATTGGGAAGCCGGAGGGTAGAGCGCCAAACGTTCTAAGTGTGCCTTGCAACTCGCATAACCGGATCCCTCAAACTGCTGCCTGCCATCCGGTCCGGATGTGACGGTATCCTTCGCGATAGACCGCTTCGGGCGTCTCGGAGAAATCGCGCCAGACCTTCGTTGCTGCCGCAAGATCCTTTAACGCGCGACCAAAGGCCTCGATTGTAAGCCAGCCGTCATAGCCGCTCGCGCGAATTGCCTTGAAGGTCTCGGTCCATGGAATGTTCCCGCGCCCGGGGACGCCGCGGTCGTTCTCCGAAATGTGGACGTGTACGATGCAATCCTTGTTACGGGTGAAAGCTCCGATAGGGTCGGCTTCTTCGATATTGCTGTGGAACGTATCGTACATCGCACGAATATTCGGATGGCCAATCTCATCGAGATGGGCGGCAAGGTCATCCATTGTGTTCAAGAGGTAACATTCGAAGCGGTTCAGCGCTTCAAGCGCAACTGTGACGCCGCGCTTGGCAGCATGTTCGCCGATCGTCCGCTGCGAGGAAATGGACCACCTTAGTTCCGCGGCCGTCGGCCCGGCGCCGGAAAAGTGCCCAAGAGTAGAATGCAGAGGGCCGCTCAGCCTGTCCGCACCGAGAGCCGCGGTGCAGTCGATAGCCCATTGCGTGTAGGTGATGCCGCGATTACGTGTCTCAGGATCAGGCGAAATCAGGTTCATGGAAGGGTCGGGCATGGCTGAAACCGCCGTGCGCTCCAGGCCTATGTCATCGAGCAGCCCGCCAAGTCGGCGGTAGTCATCCGGGCTGCCCTCGAAGATCGGAATCTCTACCCCATCGAAGCCGGTCGCGTGAATGTCCCGCAGTAGTTTCTCATGTTTTCGGCCAACGCTTGTGGTCCAGAGAAACATGCACATACCGATCTTCATGGGTGCGCCCTCCAGGTTCTCGCAAACGCGGCCAGTCTCCCGCACTCACGCGTCTGGTATTACCAATTCTACGATCAAGGTCAAGCAAGCAACGTCACTCATTCCAAATGAGCCCCCAACGATGCTCTTTTACGCAACGTAATCGTTGAATTTCGCGGGAAAAATCGAATGAGCAGACGCATTGCTGATCGGGCTCGTTTAGGATAAAACCAACTGAAAAGCAACAATTGGCCGAACCAGTTTCGTTTCGCCCAAGTTGAGGAGGGCCGCGCGCACCCTCTGGGTACCGCGGATAAAGATAGTCTCGGAGGACATTATGCACCTTTCGACGCACAACTGGATGCGAGCAGAGCCACTCGCCGTGACGCTGAAGCGCATTAAAAAATATGGCTACGAGAGCATCGAAATTTCGGGTGAGCCGGCCCAATACGACATCAAGGACACTCGCGCGCTGCTTAAGGAACACGGCATCCGTTGTTGGGGCGCGGTGACACTAACCTTGGGCGAGCGCAATCTCGCAGCCAAGGACGAGAGTCAGCGCGCAAAGTCGGTGGATTACGTAAAGAGTGTCATCACAATGGTGAGTGAACTCGAAGGCGAAATCGTTACCCTCGTGCCGGCAACTGTCGGCAAGCTCATTCCGGATGCCACCGAGGAGGAGGAGTGGACGTGGGTTGTTGATGCGACGAAGGAATGCTTCGCCCACGCGCAGAAAAAAGGCGTCCGGCTGGCGGTCGAGCCGCTCAACCGTTTCGAGACATACCTCTTCAATCGTGCTGCGCAAGCGCTTGCGCTCGCCGACGCAGTCAGTCCCGAGTGCGGTGTCTGCCTTGATGCCTTCCACCTAAATATCGAGGAGGAGGACATATACGATGCAATCAGACTCGCCGGAAATCGACTTTTGGACTTCCACGTGGCAGATAACAACCGCTTTGCGGCAGGTCTGGGTCATCTTGACTGGCCGAAGATCGTCGCCACTCTGAAAGAGATCGGATACGATGGTGCGCTCACGAATGAGTTCGTGGCACCGGTAGATCGCACGCCGGCCGCCAAATATCCCGACATGGTGGAGCGCACTCCGGTTGATATCCCGCCGGAGCAGCTAAAGTTCATCCAGGATCATGGATCGAGCTTGCTCACTGAGAAGTTCTACGACGACCAGATGCGGATCACAGCAGAGACCATACTGCCGCTGATCAAGTGACGACCGGGGGCGAGCATGCCCTCACGGCCCTCGCGCTGTGAGGTTCAGGGAGGCAAAATGCGTATTAAGACTGTCCAGGCCTGGTGGGTTCGCATACCCATTGAAGCAAGTCGGCAGCATCGCAGCGATTTCGGTCGCCTGACGACCTTCGACGCGGCGATCCTGCGAATCGAGACGAATGACGGCATAGTTGGATGGGGCGAGGGCAAGAACGCCGCGGGCAGCGCGGGTACTTACGGCACACTCGTACACATGCTCAACCATGAGGTGGGGCGACAGCTCATCGGTCGCGACCCCGCTGATATCTCCACAATCTGGGAGATGCTTTATAACGGCACGCGCCACGAAACGGCGGCGGCGTCGGGGCATGCGATGCCAGAACTTGCACGGCGTGGCCTCTCTGTCGCCGCGATCAGTGCGGTCGACATTGCCCTGTGGGACATTCTCGGCAAGTCGCTGGGCGTGCCGGTTTGGAAGCTTCTTGGCGGACGTAAGGCGGATCGGTTGCCTGCCTATGCTTCCGGTGGATGGGAAACAGCTGAGAAGATCGGCGACCAACTGCGATCCTACATTGCCAGTGGCGGCTTCAAGTCGGTCAAGATGCGGGTCGGTGCGATGGATGCCGGGCCGCATGTCTCGGCAGCCCGCGTGCGTGCCGCGCGGAAGGCGCTGGGGCCTTCGGTGGATCTCATGGTCGATGCGCATGGCACCTACACGGTTGCTGACGCTAAGCGGTTCATCCAACTCGTCCAAGACTTCGATCTCGCCTGGTTCGAGGAGCCGGTGATCGCGGACGACAAGTACGGCATGGCGGAGGTGCGTGCCGCCGGCAACGTGCCGATCGCGGCCGGAGAGAGCGAGGCGACCCGTTTCGCCTTCCGAGACCTTGCTGTGCTGCGCGCGGTCGATATATTCCAGCCCGACCCGGCATTCTGTGGCGGGATAACGGAAGCGATGCGCATTGGTGCGATCGCCAGTGCCTTCAACCTCCGTTTCGCTCCGCATCTGTGGGCCGGTGCTCCGTGTTTCTTCTCCGGACTGCAGATCTGTGCGGCTTCTCCGGCAAGCTTCGTCGTCGAATACTCCCTCGGTGCAAACCCGATGATCCACGACCTCGTCGAAGACACTGTGGCCGTAAAGGACGGTATGATAGAGATCCCCGATAGACCCGGTCTGGGGTTTACGATCAACGAGCGCGTCCTAGAGAACCACGCGCAAAGACTGTGACGATGAAAGAAAGCAACCTCCTATCGGACCTAGCGGCCCACCTTTTTTCGAGTTCGAGCGGCAACGGCCGAACGCCCTCGGAGCGGGAACTGGCCGAGCATTTCACCGTTAGCCGCGGGCAGGTCCGAGAAGCCTTGGCAATCCTTGAGGCCATGCGTATCGTGGAGCGCCGAGCGAAGTCGGGCATCTATCTGACGACGACTGAAGCGAGCGTCGAGGCAATAGCACTGTTCGCGCGGGCAGGCGTGCCCCTCGATCCGATTGTGATCTACGAGACGGTGGAACTGCGCAAGATCCACGAGATCAAGGCGGCGGAACTCGCCAGCGCGCGGGCGACGGAGGAAAATTACGAGCGCCTGCGCGAAATTCTTGCCGCATCCGAGCGGAAGATCGCAGCAGGCGAGGGCCTCGCGCGCGAGGACAGGGACTTTCATCTGGAAATCGTCCGGGCGACGAAAAATAGCGTGTTTCACCGTGTCTGCAGCGTTTACTACACGATGGGCGAAAAGCGGCTCCCAATCTACTTCGCGGATCTCGACCGCAGCCGTCGCTCGCACGACGAGCATATTCGCATTTACGAGGCGCTGCTCGCACGCGACGGAAATCTCGCCCAGGCATTGATGAACGCGCATCTTCAAGGCGCAGAAAGCTACTGGAAGGGCCTGATCGGCGGGCCAGCGACAGTTGTGGAATAGGCCGTGGAGTGAGAGGAAGCCGATGAGTGTCATTTTCTCCACCCATCCGCTGCACCCCCAGGCCGAGGCTTTGCTGAAAGCCGCGGGTGATTTGCGCATCGCGTCCGCTCCCGATCCCGAGACGCTGCTTCGGGAAGGCGCGGGTGCGGAGATTGTCATCGTGCGCGCGCGGATCCCACCGGCGTTTTTCCAGCTCGCATCGATGCTGCGTGCGGTCATCAGGCACGGCGCGGGGATCGACATGATCCCTTATGATACGGCCACGGCGGCGGGTGTGTTGATCGCCAACGTGCCGGGCGCGAATGCACTGACTGTTGCGGAGCACGTCCTCATGGTTTCGCTTGCGCTGCTGCGTCAATTCCGTCCGATGGACCGGGATCTCAGAAACATCGGGTGGAGCGCTGGGCGAGCCCACAGCGACCGAGCGCTCGATCTCGCCGGCCGCACTATGGGCATTGTCGGCATGGGTAGTGTGGGAAAGGCGGTCTTCCGCATAGCAAAATACGGGTTTGGGCTGGAGATTGTGGCCAACAGTCGCGCGCCGGCAAGCCTCCCCCATGGTGTACGATTTGTTTCGGTCGACGACTTGGTTTCGACTGCGGACATCGTCGTTCTCTGCTGTCCGCTTACACCCGAGACGACCGGGCTTGTAAGCCGCGATCGGATAGCGCGCATGAAGCCAGGTACGATCCTCGTCAATGTGTCGCGCGGCCCCGTAGTGGACGATGCAGCGTTGATCCAGGCGCTAGAGGGGGGCCGTATCGGGGGCGCGGCGCTCGACGTGTTCTCCACCCAGCCCCTGCCGCTCGAACATCCTTACTTCAGGCTCAACAATGTGATCGTGACGCCTCATCTCGCCGGCATTACCGAGGAGAGCATGATGCGGATGGGGACGGAAGCTGCGGCGGAAGCCATCCGCGTCTTGGAAGGCGGGTTGCCCACTAATCTGCGCAACCCTGAGGTTATTCAACACTATAGGCGAAGGTTCCCGGCGTAAGGCATAGCGATCCCATCCTACTCCCGGTCTCCTTTTGCGGAACCGCGCATCGTTGTGGGGCCGGTATATTGCTGATCCTAGGGAGGCGACAGGGTGGCTGGTCGCAATCGTCAGATCGCCAGCTCGGCCGTTGTCGGCCGCGTCTTAGCCAACGTGGCGCAGGCTCTTCCCGCTTCCGCCGTCAAAGAGTACGACTTTATCAGGGTTCCAGGAGAAGCGAACAGCCTCCTCGATCGCAAGGTCCATCTGAGCCGGAACCGTCGCCTGCAAGAAGTGATTGCCTGTGCGAAGCGTAACGATCTTCTCGACGCCGTGGTTTTCGACGCCGTGGACGCGCGCTTCGGCGGGTGCGCCGCTTTCAAGGAAGAGATCTTCAGGACGGATCCCGAAGGTGAGGCGCTGACCCTCAGCCGACGGGCCGAACGCCGCCCCGAATGGTAAGCGATAGCCTTCGTCTGCGATCGCCTCGCATCCCGAAAGTTTTCCTGAGAACAGGTTCATCGGCGGCGAGCCTACGGCGCGTGCAACGAAAGTGTTGACCGGATTGCGATAGATCTCGTGCGGTGTGCCAGATTGAACGAGTTGGCCGTTGTTGAGGACGCCGATCTTGTCGCCCATCGACATGGCTTCGATCTGGTCGTGGGTCACGAAGAGGAAGGTCGCCCCGAGATTCATCTGGAGATTCTTGAGCTCCGTTCGCAGCGCCTCCCGCAGTTTGGCATCGAGAGCGGAAAGAGGCTCGTCCATCAGAAAGACGCGGGGCTTGCGTACAATGGCCCGGCCGATTGAAACGCGCTGCATCTCGCCACCAGATAGGCGGTCCGTTTTGCGGTCAAGCAGATGCTCGATGCGGAGTGTCCTCGCCACCCGGGCGACCCGCTCTTTGATCTCGGCTGGCTCAACACGCCGGATGCGAGCCTTGAGCGGGAATTCGAGGTTCTCGCGAACCGTGTAGCGCGGATAAAGGGAATATTGCTGCAGGACGAGCGCAACGTCGCGCTCTGCCGCGCCCCAGTCGGCGACATCCTCACCGTCGATAAAGATCTGCCCGCCCGTTGGCTTTTCAAGGCCGGCAATGAGCCTGAGGGTCGTCGTCTTGCCTGCGCCCGTTTCGCCCAGCAGCACAAAAAACTCGCCGTCGGCTATCTCGAAACTGAGATCCTTAAGGGCGGTGTGGGTACCGAAAGCCTTGTTGATGCCCTTGAGTTCGATATGTGCCATCAGAGCCTGATCCCGAAAGATGCGCCGGTAGAGCTCTTGAAGAAATGCGCCTGAGCCGGATTCAACCTGGCCCAGACAGCCACACCAGGTCTCTGCACGAACCCACTTTTTGTCCGTGCGCGCAGCATCTGATCGCCTAGCTGCAAGTCTATGATGTCATGCGAGCCGAGCGGTTCAATGATATGGGCCTCGGCGGTCACGAAGCCCTCGCGTGGTTCCCGGGAGACGAGGACCCCTTCAGGTCGTATGCCGAGCGTGAGATTGCCGTTTTCGGCCCCAGCGGCAGCGAGTTGGGCCGTAAGAGTGGATGGAAGATTGAAAGCGGTTGGAGCACCTCGCAGCAGGACCTGGGCATGCTGCGCCGCCTCGGAAACTGTCACCTCAGCCATGTTCATGACCGGACTACCGACGAATTGAGCGACGAACATGTTGGATGGATGGGCGTAGACCTCATGAGGGGTGCCGACCTGCTGCAGCACGCCCTCATGCATTACGACAATACGATCAGCGAGCGACATGGCCTCGACCTGGTCATGGGTTACGTAGATTGTCGTCGAGCCCTGTTTGATGTGAAGTCGCTTGATCTCGGCGCGCATCTCTTCACGGAGCTTCGCGTCGAGCGCGCCGATAGGCTCATCCATGAGCATCGCTTTTGGGCGCCTGACGAGTGCCCGGCCGATCGCCACGCGCTGCATGTCGCCACCTGAAAGAGCGGAGGGTCTTTTGGAGAGCAGGTGCGTGATCTGCAGCGTCTTGGCAACCGCCTGAACCTCGCGCTCGATCTCGCTACGGTTGCCGCGAGTGGCTCGAAGCGGAAAGGCGATATTTTCGAAGACCGTCATGTGCGGGTAGAGCGAAAACGACTGGAACACGAAAGCGATGTCGCGGGCCGAAGCTTTCATATGCTGCACCGGCTGGCCATCGATGAGGACGTCGCCTTCATCAATCGTTTCAAGCCCGGCGATCGCGCGCAGCGTCGTCGTCTTGCCGCAGCCTGACTGACCAAGCAGAACAATGAACTCGTTGTCTGCGATGGCGAGATTGAGGTTCTTGATGACCTGGACGGCGCCAAAGCGCTTCTCAATGTTGCGTAATTCGATCTGCGTCATGGGCTCGTGCTCTCGTCTGTCTTTTGATCCGGCGGCACCTTCGACGTGATCATGAAAGCAATCAGCCCCACCAGTGTCATCGTCAGCCCGTAGCGGTGAAGGAACAGGTTCCATGGCTGGCACAGCGCAATGATGCCGAATATCATCAGCAGCTGTGACCCTGGTTCGAAATACTTCCGGTTTATGGCACGAAACGTCATTTGCGGATCGCTCCAAAACTCATGCCTCTCAGGAGATGGTTCCTGAGCAGGAACGTGAAAATCGCGACGGGTAGCAAGAACAAGAAGGTACCGGCGGCAATGACGGTCCAATCCGGAAGACCACTGCCGACCTGGCTTGGGATGAAGGGCGGTGCCGTTTGTGCCCGCCGATTCGTCATGATCAACGCGAATGCATACTCGTTCCATGCCGTGATGAAGCAAAAGACCGCAGTCGCGGCTATTCCTGTGGCGGCCTCTGGCAGTACAATCTTGAAGAAAGCTTCCAAGCGCGTGTAGCCATCGACGAGTGCCGCTTCTTCGTACTCCTTCGGAATCTCGTCGATGAAGCCCTTCATGAGCCAGACCGAGAAGGAGAGATTGAAGGCGGTGTAGAGGATGATAAGGCCCCAGTGAGTGTCGTTCAGCCCCACTGCCCGGTACATAAGGAACATGGGGATCGCTACGACCACGGGCGGCAGCATGCGTGTCGACAAAATGAAGAACAACAGGTCCGCTTCGCCCTTCACCCTAAAGCGCGAGAAGCCGTAAGCTGTAAACGTACCCATGCCGACGGCAAGCACTGTCGAGGTGATCGCCACGATAAGCGAATTCATGAAGCGGTTGGGATAGCCGGATAATTGCACCTCACCCCTGCCCGAGCGTACGACCTTCTCGCCGCCGTCGAAGACCAGCCGTTCCCACCAGGGAGCGGCGGCATAGACTTCAGGCGCCGGCGCTGTACGCAACTGAGAGCGCTTGGTAAAGAGCTTCACGAATGGCGAGATCTCCGGCTCGAAGATAACCGTCGGCGGAATTGTTGTCGCGAGATTGCGCGGTTTGAAAGCCGTCGACGTGATCCAGTAGATGGGCGCAAGGAACAGCAGCGTGATCACGAGCACGGCGGCGATCGCCAACCGGTGGAGGGCACGCTCGGAGCGAGTTTGCACGGCCGCCATCTCAGCGCTCCTTCACCCTGTTGAGGTATTTGACGTAAATGTTGGTGATCGCGAGCACCATGATGAGCACGATATAGGCGAGAGCGCAGGACCGCCCGGTCTGCCATTCCTGGAACGCCATTTTGTAAAGGCGGATCGAGATCACTTCGGTAGTCGGCTGGCTCGTGAGGATGTAGGCAAGGTCGAAAGTCTTGAAGGCCTCCATGGTTCGGAAGATGATCGCGATCATAAGTATCGGCGCGACAAGCGGGAGGGTGATGCGGAAGAAGGTATAGAAAGGACCGGCCCGGTCGATGGCCGCCGCTTCATAAAGATGTCTCGGTACGGCTGAGAGCCCCGCGAGCGAGAGCAGCATCACAAAAGGTGACCACATCCAAATGTCGGTAATCGCAACAGCGTAGAGCGCCATGTCGGGATTGGCCAACCACTCGAAAGTACCAAGACCGAGCGCATAGTTGATGATGCCAAAGGACGGATCGTAGAGCAGCTTCCAGAAGAGTCCGACCACTGCCATGGAGAGCATCATCGGCAGCAGGAGCAGCGTTGTAATCAGGCCTTTGAACGGAATTGCGCGGTTGAGCAACATTGCCGTGCCGAAGCCGACCACAACTTGACCGGTGACCGAAACGATCACGTACTTCGCCGTGATTGCGAAGTTTGCCCAGATGAACGGGTCGTTTAGCAGCTCCCGATAGTTCTGCAGGCCGACAAAGTTGGCCGGAGCGTTCGAAGAGGCGCGAAAGTCAGTGAAAGAGTAGCCGAGCGAATAGATGAGCGGGAAGATGTTGAAGACGATCAGGAACAGGATTGTCGGAATAATGAAAAGGTTGCGAATCTTGATGTCGCTCAAGCCTCGCGAAGCAGCACGCGACCTCGAATCCAACGATGTCATAACCACTGTGGCCAATGTGTTCCTCCTCCCAAACCCAGCGCCGGGCGCTCTCCCGTCCTGCTGCGCATTGCTTAGCCGCGACGGCTGCGCCGCGTGAGCACCTTCTGGTGCCAGTGAAGAAAGGGGAGGGAGCCCAGAAACGGCGGGCTCACTCCCACGGAACAGCGCCCTTTAGTGGCGGCCGTACTTCTTGAAGGTTGCGTTCCAGTCCTCAGCAAGTGCGTCGAGCGCCTCCTTTGCCGTGCCCTGGCCCGCGGTGACATAAGGATAGATGCGCTGGTTCATCTGGATCAGCAACTCGGCATATTCCGGTGTTGCCCAGAAGTCCTTCACCCGGAACATGGTCTCGTAAAATGCCTTGTTGTATGGCGTCGCGTTCTGGAACTCTTCCGACTCCAGAACCTTGGCGCTTGCCGTATAGCCGCCGAGCTCGGCCCAGCGCTTCTGTGTCTCGTCCTTGATGAACCATTCGAGAAATTTCATCGCCTCTTCCTTGTTCTGGGAATAGGAGACAATCGAAATGCCCTGGCCGCCAAGAGCGGCATACTGGTCCCCGTCTGGACCGGCGGGATTGGCGAAGAAGCCGGTGACCTTCGCGTTCGGGTTCGAAGCTTCATTGACCAGCGCCGGGAAGAAGGCGAAGTAGTTCATGCTCATCGCTGCCAGGTTCTCGGTGATAGCCTGGTTGTTCTCGACAAAGAAAGACTTGGCCCAGCCCGGAGGCGTGAAACCATAGAGCTCGCGGTACGTTTCCAGAGCCTTGACGTTGTTCTCCGAGTTGATGATGCTGTCCACCTTGTAGGTGCTGTAGTCGCCGAGTTCTCCACCGAAAGAGAAGATGGCGTTCTCTACGCCCATGACCAATCCGTCATAGGAGTTGTCGGTGTAGATTGCGATGCCGTAGCGCTTCTGGTCCGGACGATGGAAGAATTCGGCGATGTCACGCAGTTGTTTCCAATCCTTCGGAGGAGCAAGGTCATAGCCATACTTCGCCTTGAAGGCCTCCATTTCCTTTGGATCTTCAAACCAATCCTTACGATAGGACCAACCGACAGCGTCGCCTTCGGCCGGTATCGACCAGTATTTACCGGAGTTTGCCGGGTACTCCGCGTAGTACTTCACGGTCGCCGGGGCCATTACCTCCTTTAGCTTGTGCTTGTTGAAGAACTCCGTGAGATCCACGTAGTGGCCGGCCTCCGACGCGGCCCCGATCCATTGAGAGTCGCCGACGACCATATCATAGGCTGATCCCTTGGCATTGAACTCGGTGAAGGCCTTCGTCTGGAAATCCGCCCAAGGTGTCGTCTCCACGGTGATCGTCACACCGGTCTCGGCTTCGTACTCGTTTACAAGCTCCTGGAGGTAGTTGGCTGGATCCCATTCCGCCCAGAAGATCGTCAGTTCTTGCGACTGCGCCGATGTTCCGCAGGCAAACATGAAACCGATGCCGGTCATTAGTCCGGCCACTGTCTTGCGCATGTTATTTCCTCCCCTTTTATGTGCGCCGCCCGGATTGCGCGAGCGGTCGGCCTGTCAAATCCTCCTGGCGGTTCCGCGGGCGGGGCCTCCTCGACCCTTATGCCTTGAACCGGATCTAAACCTTGACAGGCCGTAGTCCCAATCTGGTAGTACCAAAGCTAACGAGCGTCAAGGTTCCTGTCTGATGGCCTTCGCCCGACTCACCACGCGAAACGAACCGATAGTTTGGAACTTAGCCTGGCATGCTCTCCCAACAGTTTAACTGCGCCTCACGAGCAGGTCACCAATCTGGTCAAACCAGTTTACTGCCGGACAGGAGTAAACGGTGTCTCATGGTGCTGCAGTCTGCGCCTCCCGGACCGCCGCCTCGACCAAGGCCGCCGCCGCCCATTCGGCAACGGATTGCGCGCGTTCGGCCGAGAGACCCCAAATATCCTTGAGGACGATGAGTACCTCAAGTCCGAAGACGAGCGAGAGCGCCTGAGCGAGTTGCTCTCGCGACTCCTTGGAAACTTTGCCCTCCAGCGGTGCGGTAGCCTGCCGCAGCAGTTCCACGCGGTGACCGCGCATGAACTGTGGTTCGTTGCCCAGCGTGCCGGCCTGGCGCTGCGCCCACTGGTCGAGCGAGAGCTTGAGCGCAGCCTTGAAAGTCGCTTCAAATTCGTCAATGCGCGGCATAGCCGTGGCGAGCAGATCGGCGATGCGGGTGAGGGCATCGGGCGCGTCGGAGCGCCAATCGAGGATCGGCCCGAGTGCCTCATCGACGACCGCGTGAACCAACGCCGCCTGGCTGGGAAAGTAGCGATAGGCCGTGGCCCGGGACACTTCGGCCGCTTCCGCGACCTCACTCACCGACGGCGTGAAACCGGACTGCATCAGCCGTGTAGCGGTTTCCAACATGAGCTTGCGGGTGCGGGCTCGGGGACCGCGTTCGGGGGAGGGTTCGCTCTGTTGACGTGAGACATCCATATCTTTACGATACGCACATCTCATAATTTTGCAAGAGCCGGCAGACCCGCCGGGATTGCGTGGAATTTCAAGGCAGAGGAGGCCTGAGCCGCCAGGGGAGGAGAAATGCAGCGCATCTACATCGTAGGCACGGCCGACACGAAGGGGGAGGAACTCACTTATCTGGCGGCGCGGGTCGAGGCCGCCGGCGGCCGGCCCGTTCGCGTCGATGTCGGCACGCGTCGCCCCACGGTTGCGGTGGACATCTCAGCCGAGACAGTGGCGGCCGCGCATCCTGACGGCGTTGCAGCAGTGCTTTCCGGCGATGACCGGGGGAAGGCGGTCGCTGCAATGGGTGAGGCCTTCGCGCGCTTCCTTCCTAAATGCGACGATGTCGCCGGCGTGGTAGGCATTGGTGGTGGGGGCGGCACATTAATCATCACTGCGGGCATGCGCGGATTGCCACTCGGTCTGCCGAAGCTCATGGTCTCGACGCTCGCGTCCGGCGACGTAGCACCTTACGTTGACGTTTCCGACATTGTCATGATGCCATCGGTCACAGACATGGCCGGGCTCAACCGCATCAGCCGCGTGATCTTGCAAAACGCGGCGGCGGCAATTACGGCAATGGCCAGTCGGCCAACTGAGGAAGCGGCCTCCAAGCCCGCTCTCGGTCTTACTATGTTTGGCGTGACGACTCCCTGCGTGACCACCATTGTCGACAGACTGAGGGCGGATCACGATTGTCTGGTCTTCCACGCCACTGGCGCAGGCGGACGCACGATGGAGAAGCTCGCAGATAGCGGGTTTCTTTCAGGCGTGCTCGACATTACCACGACAGAGGTTTGCGACTTTCTCCTTGGTGGCGTCCTTTCGGCAACGCAGGATCGCTTCGGTGCGATTGCGCGCACGGGACTGCCTTATGTCGGCTCCGTCGGTGCGTTGGATATGGTGAATTTCTGGGCGCCCGAAACCGTGCCGGAGCGCTACGCGGGGCGACTTCTCTATCACCATAATCCCAACGTCACGCTCATGCGTACGACTCCGAGGGAGTGCGCTGCCATCGGAAGATGGATTGGGGCCAAGCTCAACCTCTGCAAAGGTGTCGTTCGCTTCCTTATTCCGGAGAAGGGCGTGTCGGCCCTCGATGTCGAGGGGGGAGCCTTTTTCGATCCGACAGCAGACGCGGCCCTTTTCGAGGCGCTGGAAGCGACTGTCGACAGGACCGAGCGCCGCCGTATCGTCCGTCTTCCGCTTCACATCAACGATCCGCAGTTTGCCGAGGCCGCAGTCGCGGCCTACCGAGAAATCGCAAAACATTGAGAGAGACAAATATGCCAAGCATCCCCCGCCGGAACATTCTCGAAAACTTCCACGCCATGATCGCCGCCGGCAAGCCGATCATCGGCGGTGGCGCCGGCACGGGGATTTCGGCCAAGGCCGAGGAGGCGGGCGGCATCGACCTGATCATCATCTACAATTCCGGCCGCTATAGAATGGCGGGGCGAGGTTCGGCGGCCGGCCTGCTCGCCTATGGCAACGCCAACGAGATCGTGAAGGAAATGGCCCTGGAGGTCTTGCCGGTGGTGAAGGCCACGCCGGTACTCGCTGGGGTAAACGGCACAGACCCATTCGTCTCCATCCCGCAATTCCTTGCAGAACTGAAGGCGATGGGCTTTTCGGGCGTGCAAAATTTTCCGACCATTGGTCTCTTCGATGGACGGATGCGGCGGAGCTTCGAGGAAACCGGCATGGGCTACGCTCTCGAGGTGGATATGATCGCCGAGGCCAACCGGCTCGACCTGTTAACCACGCCTTATGTCTTCAACGCAGAAGAAGCGATCGCGATGGCCGAGGCGGGCGCCGACATCGTCGTCGCGCATATGGGCGTTACAACAGGCGGCGCGATCGGCGCCACTTCCGCGATCTCGCTCGATGGCTGTGTGAGAGAAATTGATGCAATAGCAAAGGCCGCACGGTCGGTGCGCAAAGACGTCATCGTGCTATGCCATGGAGGACCGATTTCTATGCCCGAGGATGCACGCTACATCCTGGACCATTGCTCAGGCTGCAATGGTTTTTATGGCGCAAGTTCCATGGAGCGCCTGCCCGCCGAGATGGCGATCCGAAAGCAAACGGAAGATTTCAAAGCGCTAGCCGCCAGGACGGTGGTCTGAAAACGGGGCAAGGGGGCGAGAGGAGGCCTCGACATGACAAAGCACAAATTTTATCTTTATCCCAAGGACGTCGACAGCTTCGGCTTCGACTGGGGCCGTCTCGCACTGACGGTCGCGCCGGAGGTGAATGGGGCCGAACGCTTCTCGGGTGGTGTCGTGGACTTGCCAAGCGGTGAGGGGCATGCGCGCCACAATCACCCCGGGTCGGAGGAGATCATCTTCGTCATTTCGGGTGAGGGCGAGCAGATGGTGGAGGACGAGAACGGCATTCCGGTGACGAAAAATGTCGGGCCCGGCTGCACGATCTATGTACCAGAAAGCCGATTTCACTCGACGAAAAACACGGGACACGGCCCGATGCAACTCTTCGTCGTCTATTCGCCGGCCGGTCCAGAGCGTGCGCTTCGGGATCTGCCTGATTTCCGATTAGTTCCGCCTGGGATCTAAAGGCGCACGGAGTGGGAGAAATACCGTGAACATCAAGGCAAGGGACGCGCGGGCAGGGGAGCCGCCCTTCGATGCCGCGAAACTCGACAGACTGATGGAACAGGCGGGTATCGACGTTCTGCTCGCCACCTCCAAGCACAATACGCAGTACCTGCTGGGCGGCTATAAATTCATCTTCTTCGCCGCAATGGATGCGATCGGCCACAGCCGCTATCTGCCGATTGTCGTTTATGAGAAGGGCTCACCCGATCATGCCGCTTATGTTGGCAATCGCATGGAGGGAGGAGAACATCAGAACAATCCGTTCTGGACGCCCGCCGTTCATACAGCGACTTGGGGTACGCTCGACGCTGCAGAGCTTGCCGTAGAGCATCTGACGAAGATAGGTAAGGCGAGTGCTCGCATCGGTATTGAGCCGGCCTTTCTGCCGGCGGATGCGCGGGACTTTCTGGCTTCTCGTCTCGAAGGTGCGCGGTTCATGGATGCGACGCACGCGCTGGAGCGACTGCGGGCGATCAAGAGGCCTGAGGAACTGCAGAAGCTCAAGCTGGCGTCCGAACTGATCACGGATTCAATGCTCGCCACCATCGCGGCAGCGCGGGAGGGTTCCACCAAGATCGAGATCATTGAACGGCTCAGGCGGGAGGAGACCAATCGCGGGCTGCATTTCGAGTATTGCCTGCTGACCTTAGGTGCCAGTCACAACCGTGCGGCCTCGCTGCAGGCGTGGGAGAAGGGCGAGGTGCTTTCGATAGATTCCGGGGGGAACCATTGCGGCTACATCGGGGACCTTTGCCGTATGGGAGTGCTCGGAGACCCCGATGCGGAGCTCGAAGATCTGCTGGCTGAAGTCGAGTCGATCCAGCAGACGGCCTTCGCCAAGATCAAGGCCGGGGCCGCGGCCAGTGAGATGATTGCGGCCGCGGAAGAGGTTTTGCAAAGCTCGCCATCGGCCGCCTTTACCGATTTTTTCTGCCACGGCATGGGGCTCATTAGCCACGAAGCTCCGTTTTTGATGACCAACCACCCGGTCGCCTATGAAGGCAAGGACGCGGATCAGCCGCTGGAGGCAGGCATGGTCATTTCTGTGGAGACGACGATGCTTCACCCGAAGCGCGGTTTCATCAAGCTCGAGGATACGCTCGCCGTCACGAACGGCGGATACGAGATGTTCGGCAACAGTGGGCGCGGCTGGAATCTCGGGGCGGCATAGCGCCGGCGAAGCTTGTACGAAAAGACGGGAGCCAGAAGCTCCACCATGCCCCGGTTTCGGAGTCTACCTGTTGTGGTAGATCTCGGTGGCCGCCTGCAAATCGGCACTGATGAGGTCAAGGGATGCACAAGTTCACTGTTACCATTACAGAAGAATTCGAAGCTGACACCGCCGAGGAAGCTGCCTTGCTTATGTATCAGGAGCTGACGAAGCGGCCGGCACCTCTGCACTACACGGCCATGGATGAATTAAGGACTGTAACCAATCTCACGCTGGACCGGGAAAAGGCAGATGCGTTCGCCAGTGTGGATCACACGGCGGACCCCGGTAACTGGTAGCGCGATCGGCTGACGAATACATACGAGGCCGCGTCAATGGCAGGCGAGAGGAGGGATTCGCCGACATTGGCGACAGCTTTCGGGCTGGTTTTGAAGGCGCAGTTAACCGAGCACCCGCAAAGCACTCAGGTCATGAATTTGGGCAATTGAGCCGCCAAGGCATCGATTGCAACGCGAACTTTGAGCGGCAAATGCGGCGTCTGCAGCCACAAGGCGTGACAATCATAGAGAAATGGCGCCTGCTCGGGCAGAAGCCGCACGAGCCTGCCCTCCTCGATCCGGTTCCGCACCAGCCATAAAGGAAGCCAGGCAAGCCCCATCCCCGCCATGGCGGCGTCCGCTATCGCATCGAGGTCGTCGAGGCGGAACCGGTGGAGCGGCGTTACCTCGATCGGGCGTTGTCCCTCCCTTGGAAAGAGCCAAGGTGGGACCGGTCCGGACCGGCGATAGACGATTGCCGCGTGCTGCGACAGATCCTCTACCGTCTCGGGATAGCCATGCGGTTCCAGATAGGCGGGTGAGGCGCAAACGATCATCGGCTGTCGTGCGACACGGCGGGCTATCAATCCGGCCCTGTCCTCCAACAAGCCAGTTCGAATGGAGAGATCATAGCCGTCTTCGGCGAGGTCAATAAGGCGATCACTGAACGACAGATCAAGTTCCAGTGCCGGATATCTTCGAGCGAGCTCCAGCAATACCGGGATGACGCAGTGCCGGCCGAAATGGACCGGCATCGTCACGCGCAGCTTGCCGCTGGGCTCGGAAAGCTGATCGGCGGCAAGCGCGTCCGCTGCCTGCGCTTCCGCGAGCACCACCCGGCAGCGCTCGTAATAGACGCAGCCGAATTCCGTCAGGCTCTGCCGCCGGGTGGTACGGTTTATAAGCCGCACGCCGAGCCGATCCTCCAGAAACCGAACATGTTTGCCGACCATCGGCCCGGATAGGTCGAGCGCTTCCGCCGCCGCGGCAAACGAGCCGAGATCGACCGCTTTGACGAAGACAGCCATGCTGGTCAGGCGATCCATATTGAAAACTCCCCGTTTCGACTGTGCTGCCCTTCTCGCTATTCATCCACTACACCGCCGCTGTCATAGCTCATTCAACGCATTTGTTTTGGAGTGTTGCCATGGCGCGCGTCGTTCGCTTTCATGAATTGGGTGGTCCGGAAGTGCTGCGGATCGAGGAGGTCGACCTTCCGGAGCCAGGCCCGGGAGAAGTTCGTATCCGGGTCAAGGCGCTGGGCCTGAACCGGGCGGAGGCGTTGATGCGTTCGGGTGCCTACATCGAGACCGCCACTCTTCCCTCAGGGCTTGGTCTCGAGGCAGCCGGGTTGGTGGAAAGGATCGGTTTGGGGGTCCAAGGTTTCGAACCTGGCGACCCGGTCAGTGTGCTGCCGCCAAAATCTATGGTCCGGTGGCCCGCCTACGGGGAACTTGCAACATTTCCCGCCGCGCTGCTCGCCAGACACCCGCCCTCACTGACCTGGGAAGAGGCGGCCGCTGTGTGGATGCAGTATCTCACCGCCTATGGCGGACTTGTGGATATCGGAGGGCTGCGCAGGGGAGACTTCGTCGTCATAACAGCGGCCTCGAGCAGCGTTGGGCTTGCCGCAATCCAGATCGCCAACAGGATCGGCGCCATACCGGTGGCCGTCACCCGGACCTCAGCCAAGAGGCAGCTTCTGCTTGAGGCCGGTGCGGCGCATGTCATCGCTTCTCAGGAGGAGGAGCTGGAAGCGCGGTTGAGGCGCGTTTCCCCGCGGGGGGTCCGCCTCGTCTTCGATCCCGTAGGCGGACCGGTCTTTGAGCCTTTGGCCGCCGCAATGGCACCTGGTGGCATCCTTATCGAGTACGGAGGGCTGAGCCCGCAGAAGACTCCGTTTCCACTGTTGGCCGTGCTGAGCAAGACATTGACGCTGCGTGGCTATCTGGTCCATGAACTGCTCGCCGATCCGATGCGCCTCGAGCGCGCCAAGGCGTTCATCCTGGACGGATTGGAGGAAGGCGACCTGAAGCCCATTATCGCCAGGACGTTCCAATTCGATCAGATCGTAGAGGCGCACCGTTTTCTGGAATCCAACGAACAGTTCGGCAAGATCGTCGTGACCGTCTGATGCATAAAGCGCTTTCCGCCCCCGCACTTCGACTTGGCCGTACTTCGACTTGGCGCTGCGCTGAGGACAAGCGTTGTCAGGCAAACCGCATCGCCGATCGCTCGCGTGCCTTTGCTGCGACCTCCTCTCGATTGCGCGCAGGCTGCGAAGTCTCCAACGAATCCAGAAGTTCGCGAGCGCATGCCGCAATCGAACTAACCGCGCGTTCGAAGGCTTCCTCGTTGCGTTTCGCGGGTTTGGTTGTTCCGCTCAGCTTGCGCACGAACTGCAGCGCCGCGTCGCGGATCTCCTCGTCCGTTGCCGGCGGATCGAAGTTGAACAGGGGTTTTATGTTTCGGCACATGACTTTGCTCCCGGTCATCTTTCTCCCGGCCACGGAGGGAAGTAGCCCTGTTGCTGAAGTTAGTCGCTCGACCGCCATTTGCAACCGGTCGAGCCGGGTGCAGCGCCAAGCAGTGCCTTAGCGCGGGATGAGGATAAAGTGTGCGCGGCTTTTCCGGCTGCCTCACTGCCTCGGCGGCTCATCGCCGCCTGCCTCCGGCGTTACGGCGCCGAGCCCGTCCGGAAAGCGGTCGGCGACGAGGTTCAGTTGTACGCCGTGTTCCAGGAAAGCTTTTAATCCGGCCAGCACGAGTGTGAAACCTTCGGTCGAGCCGACGGCGTGCTCGATCCGCTCTACGTCGTCACCGTTAAAGCCCCAATTGGTTATGCTGACGAAGGTGGAGCCATCCGGGCGCGGCGTAAACACCCACTCCACTTCCGTAGAGCTGTCCAGATCGCCGAGCCAATCGATAAGGATGCGCCTGTTCTCTTCGAGCGCTTTCACGGTCACGGGAACCGTTACGCCGTACATGGCCCATTCCCAGGTGACGCTCTTACCCTTTTCAAGTCTGCCGCTGCCGCCCGTAAACCAGAATTTCGCGGTGATCTCCGGGTCGACGAAGGCTTCGAAGACCTCCCGGACCGGCTTCCGGATAAGCATTTCCGCTCTTGCACGGGGATGAACAGTCACGCGCTTGCCTCCTCCAATGTCACACGTCTCAATTTTTGTCGTCGGGCGCCGATAATGAGGCAGATTGCGACGGGGATGCCAAGCGGGAACCCGCTCACTTCGATTATCAGCGACGCGACGACGATCCAGGCCAGCAGCGACCAACCGAGGAAGGACGGGAGCGGTAAATGCTTCCCGCCCAGCCAGACCACCAAGGCGCCAATCATGATCAGCGGCAAGGCAAAACTTCCAACCGTCGACCAAAATGCGGCATTGCTTGCCAGCACTTCGAGACGCTGCGTGCGGAGAGGCTGCCAATGCTCCACCGTCCAAAGCTCCAGCCTCAACCAGCCCGGGATTTCAGCCGCGGCATCAATGCCCAGCACCACCATGTGCAGAATTCCGATCACCATCAACGCAATTCCGCTCCACCTGATCATAGCTGCAATCCTTTTAATACGCCGAACCTTTGGTCCTGGACTTCGAGCCTGGGAAGCTGGGGCCGCCTTGGCTAAGTATTCCATACGGCACCGTATGTACAATGCTCGCTTCTCAATGTCCATACCCTGGCGTATGGAGCTCGTATGCCGCTGTTGCCGTTCGGGAAGGAGAGTCATTTGACCAGGAAAGCAAAGGAATTGACCCGCAACGATTGGGTTCTGGCCGGTCTCGCTGCGTTGGCCGAAGGGGGTATCGATTCCGTCCGGGTGGAGCGGCTCGCAAAAAGTCTGAATGTCAGCAAGGGATCTTTCTACTGGCACTTTTCGGACCGGTCAGACTTGCTTTCCGCCCTGCTCGACCTTTGGGAGAAGGACTTCACGGCCCAACTGATTGCCAATGTCGCCTCCCAGCCGACGCCACGCGCGCGCTTGCTCGCGCTCGCTGAGGAAGCGCTGGACGCGAGCATGGATGGTGTAGACGTGGCGCAAGCCGAGGGCGCGTTCAGTGCCTGGGCCGTGCTCGACCCCGCCGCTGCGGTTCGAGTGCGCGCCATCGAGGCGCAGCGCATCGGTTACCTCGTGCGCGAGCTTTCGCTTATGGGCGCCGACACGGCTCAGGCTGAACTGCTCGCCAAGGGCATTTATCTTGCTTTGCTGGGCGTCTTTGCGGCCCGCCGGTACAATCCGGCGCTGGCCGAGGATGCCGTGTTCAGGCGGATCGTGGCTCTTGCGCTGGATGCCGTGGGAGGACGGAGACGATGAGCATTCGTTCCATTTCAGCCTGCAGCGAAGCGGAATCCGTTGACTCGAAAGTAATCGGCGCCACGGATCACCAGTTCGACGGTTTGCTTGTCAAAAACAGGAAGCACTCGCCGCCGGGCACCTCCATGGGCGATCAGCGAAGCGTTTTGAAGACTTTCGCCGCGTTCTGCCTATACCGGACCTCATCCTGCAGAAGCGCCGGTCCCACTTCGGGTGCCGCGGCCTCAGTAGTCCACGACGCGATCATCGCTGGGGTCCGCCCATCGGGTGTTCGGGACGACCGAGAACCAGCCGGGGCGGGACGGATCCCGGTCATAGGAATAGCCACCGAGCGTCTTGTGAAGATCGGCATACTGGCCGAGCTTGTTGCGATCGAGCTCGACCCCGAGGCCGGGCGCCGTCGGCACCTTGATCGCGCCGTTCTCGTAACGCATCGGTCCCCCGATGATGATGTCGTCCGTGAGCTGGTGATAATGCGCGTCGGCATGGAAAACGAGGTTCGGAAGGACCGCGCCGAGATGCAGCATGGTGGCGAGCTGAACGCCAAGTTCGCCAGATGAATGCACCGCGATGCCGAGCTGAAAGGTCTCGCAAACGCCCGCCGCCTTTACGCATGGCCGGATGCCGCCCCAGAAGGTGGTGTCGAGCAGAATGACGTCGACCGCGGGATTGAGAATATTGGCGGCGAGCTGTTCGAAATTCACGACAACGGTGTTGGTGGCGAGCGGCATCGTCGTGTTTTCGCGCACCCGCCGCATGCCGTTCAACCCCCAGGTCGGGTCCTCATAATAATCATTGTTCAGATCTTCGATGCCCCTGGCGAAGCGGATCGCCTCCTCGACGCTGAAGGCCGCGTTGGGGTCGTAGCGGACGCTGTCGGGGCCGAGCGCCTTTGACCATGCGCGAAAAACCTCCAGCTCATAATCCGGCGGGAAGACGCCGCTCTTCAGCTTGTGCGAGGTGAAGCCGCACTTCTTTTTCAGCGCCAAGGTCTGCTCGATAAGCTGATCGGCCGTGCGCGTCTCGCCCTCGCCGGTATCCTTGTTGGCGAGGCGGAAAAACATGTAGCTGGCAAAAGGAACGGCATCGCGCATCTTACCGCCCAGGATGTCGCAGACCGGCACGCCGAGAAACTTGCCCATGATGTCCAGACAGGCGAATTCGATGGCCGCATGCATCTGGGTGCGATTGTTGTAGAGGCTGGCGGTCGGGTTGCAGATCATGAAGCGGAGATTTTCCAGCTCGAAGGGATCGTGGCCGACGAGATAGGACTTCAAGGCCCGAAACGCCGCCTCGGCGCTCTCCCCGCCGCCGCCCATCTCGCCAAGGCCGATGATGCCCACGTCGGTCTCTACCTCGACGATGGTGCGCACGAACCGCCCCCAATGGGCGCCGTTGGAATGGCGCAGCGGCGCCTCCAGCGGAACCGTGACGGTGGTTGCACGGATGTCGGTGATTCTGGGTCGCTTCATGGCAGGCTCCAGGCAATCTCTTCTGTGGGGAGGGCAGGGGGCGCCGGCTACAGGTCCGTACACCCCGGCGGCGTGCATCAGCTGATCATGCGGGTCATCTCGTCCACCCTGATCTCGTTGGCCGGCAGGGCAATCTTCTCTCCGCCCGCCGTCGCAACGATACGGTCGGAAATCGGATCCATATATTTTGCCTGGGCTCTACTTCGCTTCCCCAAGCACGCGCAGAATTTCGTAGCAGGCCCCGAATGGATGGTAGTCGGTCTTGCCCGAAGGGCTTTTGATATCGCTCTGCTTCACGCCCTCCGGCGAGAGTATGCGGAACCAGCAGCCATATTCATGGTCGATCAGGTGCCGCCAGCTGTAGCGCCAGAGCCTGTCGTAATCCTGCCAGTAACGCTCCCGGCCGGTGCGCCCGGCAAGTGCTGCCGCGGCGGCCAGCGTTTCGCAATGGACCCAATGATACTTATCGGGATCGTAGAGCCTTCCGTCCGGACCGTAAGTGTAATGCATGCCCCCGAATTCGAGATCGGCGCTGTTTGCCAGGGCCGTCTCGTAGAGGAGAATGGCTTTCGGCAGGATCCAGTCCTGCGGTCGGTAGCGCTCGAGGATCAGCAGCAGCTTGGTCCATTCCGTCATATGGCCTGGCAGATAGCCGTAGGGTCGGAACAGGTGCTTCGGATCGTCCTTGTTGTAATCCCAGTCGATCGACCAGTCCGCGCGGTAATGCTCCCAGACCACACCTTGAGCGGTGGCGGCAAGTTCCACACAGATACGCCGGGCGAGCGTTTCGGCACGGTCGAGATAGCGAATCTCACCGGTCGCCTCATAGGCCGCCAGCATCGCCTCTGTCATATGCATGTTGGCGTTCTGGCCCCGATAGGGCGAGATCTTCTGCCAGTCGCGGCTGATCTCGTCCTTGTAGAGCTCGCGCTCCGGCTCCCAGAAGCGGTTTTCGAGAAGGCCCCATGTGTCCGAAATCCGCGCGCCCATGCCTGGAATACCGGCCTTCATGGCGGCCGCGTAAGCGAGCAAAACGAAGGCGTGGCCGTAGCAGTGCTTCGTCGTATCCGCTGCCTCGCGCCCGTGCATTACCCAGAAATAGCCACCGTGCTCGGAATCGCGGTGGACCTCGTCGAGATATCTGACGCCATGGGCAGCCGCCTCTGCGTAATCCGGCCTCTGGAAGAGGACGGAGGCTGTCGCATAGTTGAAGATGAAGCGGGTGGTTGAGACGAGGTGCTGGGTCTTCCGATCGGTGATGAAGCCGTCGTCACGATATTCGTTATGGTAGCCGCCGTGTTCCCTGTTGAGGCAGATCGGATGATAGAAATCCATGATCTCGCGCATATGGGCGAGCAGGAAGTCTTTCGAGCGGAAATCGGGGAATGGTCTCATGACGGGCTTCCGGTCAATCTGGGATGACGATGCCGAGCTTGGAGAGGACTCCGCCGTCGATCTTGACGTCGGCGCCGGTGATGAAGCGGGCTTTTTCGCTGGCGAGGAAGGCGACCAGTTCGGCGACTTCGCAAGGCTTGCCTATGCGGCCGAGTGGATGCCCTCTGCCCCAGGCATCGAGCGTCGCCTCGGCGGTACCGTCACCCTTCCAGAGATCAGCGGCCCAGTGCAGCATCGGAGTGTCGATGGAGGCGGGGCACACGGCGTTGACCGTGATATTGTCCCCGGCATGGTCGAGCGCCATGGCACGCACGAGCGCGTTGATCGCGCCCTTGCTCGCCGTATAGGCGGCGACGCCCGCCTGCGAAGCATAGGCCTGCACGGATGAGATGGCGACGATCGCGCCGCCGCCGCGCTTGCGCATTTCGGGGATTGCGAATTTGGAGGCGAGAAAGATGCCCTTCAGATTGATATCGAGAACGTCGTCCCAGACCTCTTCCGGCGTATCGACCACGGTCCCGTAGCGCTGAATGCCGGCGCAGCAGGCGAGAACATCCACGCCGCCATGGCGCGATGCCGCGGTCTGAACCGCCGCCGCCATATCGTCGTTGCGGCGGACATCGCCGACAAACCCGGCGGCGTTCTCGCCGATCTCGGCAACGGCACTGTCGACCGAAGCCTTGTCGTTCGCCACGATCATCACCTTGCCGCCGCCCGCGGCAAAGCGACGGGCACAGGCGAGGCCCATGCCGAGACTGCCTCCGGTGACGATGATACTCTTGCCGTTGAAATCACTCATCGCGCTATCTCCAAAGCAGAACGGGTTATGTCCGGCGCCGATCCGAACTTCGGTTCGGCAAGTCCGCGCCCCACGCCCTCGACCGCGAACAATCCGCCCTCCAGCGGATGCGCGTCGAGATGTGCGCCCGGCATGGCAAAGCGCGCCGACGTGACATAGAGGGTGGCAAGATCCGCGCCGCCGAATGCGCAGCTTGTCGGCCAGCTTGCGGGGAGTTCGACCAGCTCCAGCAGACGGCCATTGCCGTCGAATCCCGCGACGGCTGCGCCGCCGGCCACACGGCAGTTCCAGAGCCGGCCCTCCGCGTCGAGGCAGGAGCCGTCCGGCAGGCCGCGCTCGAAGCCGGCAGATATGGTGCGACGGTTGTCGATCGTCCCGGCGGAAAGATCGCAGTCGAACACGTAGATTTCGTTCGCGAGCGTGTCGGCGAAAAAGAAGCGATCGTCGCGCGTCCAGCCCATGGTGTTGCTGATGCCATATTCGTTGGGCGTAAGCTGCGCGACGTGACCGGCAGGATCAATGCGGTAGATCGCTCCCGACTGTCGGTCCATGTCCTTCGGGGAGCCATCCGGGTTGAGATTACTCTGCATCGTCGCGACCCAAAATGAGCCGTCCGGTGAGACGCGCCCTTCATTCAGGCGGTTTTCCGGCAGATCCGGCTCCGGCACGGCAAACTCTTCGAAGACCCCTTCGGGGGTCCATAGGCAAACGGCACGGGTGAGCCCGACAATGAAACCGCCATCTGCCCGCATGCCGATGGACGTCACGAAATCCGGTGTCGGCCACAGGTCATGGCGACCGTTTTCCGGCTCCAGCCGATGGATGCGCTTTCCGACGATGTCGACCCAGTAGAGCGCCTTTTCTTCCTCGGACCACAGGATGCTCTCGCCGACGATATCCTTCGCGTCGAGGATCAGGGAAACCTCGCTCATGGCATGATCCCCTGCGTCTTTTTACCAGCCATGGCCACCTCCCAGCCTGTTGCATTCTTGTATGCAATATTCTAACGTTCGTCAAGCATCTGCATAGAGCGAGTAGAAATGGCCAGCGCTTCAAGCTATTCTGCGCAAAATTAAATCTTGCATGCAAGAAAGCAAAGGTTACCACTATATGGCGCGTGACGCGACAATCTCGGCGGCGCAGCATTGCTACCGCACCCTTTCGCGCAAGATCATCGGGTTGGAGCTCAAGCCGAACGCGCCGATCGGAGAGCATACTCTCGCGGGTCTCCTCGGCGTCAGCCGCACGCCTGTGCGCGAGGCTTTGTCGCGGTTGAGCGCGGAAGGACTTGTCGACCTGCGGTCAAGGGCAGGCGTCGTGGTCGCGCCGATCCGCATGGATGCGGTCCGTACGGCACAATTTGTTCGCGAACAGCTGGAGGTGGCAATCGTCGCCGAAGCGGCCCGGCAAAGCAACCGCCGCATACTGCTCGGCATCAGGCAGGCGATAGAGGAGCAGGAGCTTGCCATCCTCGAAGACAATCCCGACCTGTTCTTCGAGTGCGACGAGCGCATGCACGCGCTTTACTGCAACCTCGCAGGACGCGATGGGGTGTGGAGCTTCATTTCCGAAGCCAAGAAGCACATGGACCGCGTTCGCCGGCTATCGATACAGGCTGGCCAGCTCGACCAGCTGGTCGAGGACCACCAGAGGGTCCTCGAGGCGGTGACCGAAGGGGATGCCGCCAGTGCTCAGGAGACCATGCGGCTCCACCTGCGGCGCGCAATGCTCGACCTGAACGAGCTTGCCCGGCGGTTTCCCTCCTATTTTGCGTCGGACGCCTCCTGACTTCCTCGCTTTTGAGATCGAAGCTTGCAAGATACTTCATCAGACGGTCGGCATCGTTGCTGGTTCTCTTATCCAGCCGCATTTCCTGACCATATGACCTTTACACGAAGGCCAAATGGACAATGCAACGACAGCAGGCCGTTCTGCAGATCGCCGGCAAGCCGCACGAACCGGCGGAACACAATGCTGTCGCCTTAGGGCCTATGCTAGGATAGCTGGCGCCGGGTCGCTCAGCCTTCGAAAAGCGGCCGGTCCCGCCGACATGTCGGAGAGCACCTGAATGCGCGTACGGAAGCGGGGCTTCTCCGGCGAACAGACCAAGGATTAACTGCTGCGGCCGAGCGCCGTGGTAGGTTTCTACAAGTCTCTTGAGCGCTACTTCTCCGGGCGACTCGCCCGAACCTGGTTCGCCCGCCCGAACACCAGCCCTCTTTTTGCTGGTGCACGACCAGTCGAAACCGCCACCGAAGGTGGCCTGCCGCAGATTCTGGCGATCCGGACCTTTTTCGACGCTCTGCGGGGCGGCACGAGAAAGACCAAGCCCTCGGTCCGAGGCCCGGTCCGCTGTTGTCAGCAACCTACCGCGCTGGGCGGGCTGGTCGATGCCGATGAACTGCAAGTCCTCGCCGAGATCGAGGGCCAGCGCCGGCTACTCGCAAAGCGCGGCCGCAATCCGCATCTCTATCCTCGGGAATTGGCCTGGCGGCGCCGTGATCGCGGCCTGCGTATTTACGGCGACACGCATATCAATGCGGCATTCACCTTCCCGGGATGATAGGAGGCAACCGCTTCAATTCCGAAGAGCGCGGCGCCTGGTTTTGCGCCTGGGACGTCATGGTTTCCGTCTCCGGCGTCGCCTGGCACCGAGCCCGCGAGCTTGGTTTCACAGGCTGGTTTTGCGACCGGGCCCATGTCGCGCTGCTCGCGGATTTCATCGCAGAGTTCGACGAACTGACCGATGAGCCCAGTCATCCTGCGCTTAACCCTGAGCCCGCGGTCGGATATCCCGAGGGCAGAATCTGGCGGCCCGACTACGGCATGAGGGGACCGTGGCCTGATCTCTCCGTCCGCGCAGCCGGCGGGAACAGCTTGGCCTGCTTCGAACCCAGAGCGGTCCGGTCGGTCCGGCCGGGGCGCCCTGGGATCTGGTGTGGAAAGGAGCGCCAGACTATTCGGTCATCCGTCTCGAAGCAGCAACGCGCTTCCAAAAGAGCGTTGACAACAGCTGAAGGCGAATCTATCAAAAGGTAGATTCTAACCTATCATATAGGTAGGAGGGTAACCTGATAGAGCTCGGAACACAAAAGCCGTCGGCCGGCCGCTCGAGAGGCGATGGGCTGCTTGGCGGGGTAATGACCGCCGTGAAGACTCATATCCGCGACAACGGTCTTCAGGTCGGCGACTGGCTGCCGAGCGAGGGGGCCTTTGCCGAGACGCTCGGCGTCTCGCGCAGCATCGTGCGCGAAGCTTACCGTTCGCTCGCCGCGCTGACGCTGATCGACATCGGCAATGGCCGACGCCCGCGTGTCGCGGCACCTAAGGCCGACGTCCTGGCCCTGGTGACCGACCATGCTGTGCATACCGACCAGGTGACGATCCAGCAGATTTTCGACGTCCGCCGCACCATAGAGAGCCGCACCGTCGTGCTGGCCGCCATGCGGCGCACGGACAAGGAGGCGGCCGAGATCATCGCGCTGGCGGAAGCGATGCGGCGGGATTTCGAAGAGCCCGCTCGGGTGATGGAACACGACATCGCATTTCACGAAGCGATCGGCACGGCTTCGCGCAATCCGATGTTCGCGCTGATCGTTGGCTCGTTCCACGTGGTTACGCGGCATACCTGGCCGATCGGCTGGGCGAGCCGCGGCAGCAACGAGACGCGGCAGGAGAGCATTGAAGGGCACGTGACGATCGCGCAGGCGATCGCCAACGGCGACCCGACGAAAGGCGAACAGGCAATGGTCGAGCATTTCGACCTGACAGTGAAGGCGCTGCTGGCGGCTGGAGTATATTGAGCATGAAAATTACGTCGTTCGAAACGGTTCGAGTCCGTGACTTTCCCAACATTCTCTGGGTTCGTATCCACACCGACGAAGGCCTTGTCGGGCTCGGCGAAACCTTCTTCATGGCGCAAACCGTGGAGACCTATATCCATGAGGTCGTAGCCCCCAAACTCCTCGGGCGTGATCCACTGGAGATCGACCGCATCTCCAAGGATCTGACGGGCTATCTCGGTTTTCGCTCGACTGGAGCGGAGATGCGCGGAAATTCGGCGGTCGATATCGGGCTCTGGGACCTCTTCGGCAAGGCGACGAACCTGCCGATCGCTCAGCTTCTCGGGGGTTTTTCGCGGCGCGAGATCCGCACCTATAATACCTGCGCCGGCAACACCTATATGCGCGACGCAAGGGGCCAGCAGACCGCAAACTACGGCATTGGCGGACCGCGGCGCGACTATGACGACCTGAACGGATTTCTGGAACGGGCGGACGAACTCGCCGAGGACCTCCTGTCGGAGGGTATCACGGCCATGAAGATCTGGCCGTTCGACATCGCGGCGGAGAAGAGCGGCGGCCAGTATATTTCCGGGCCGGACCTGCGCAAGGCGCTGGAGCCCTTCGAGAAGATCCGCAAGCGCGTCGGCGACCGCATCGACATCATGGTCGAGTTCCACTCCATGTGGCAATTGACGCCCGCCATCCAGATCGCCCGGGCACTCGAGCCCTATGCCACCTTCTGGCATGAGGATCCGATCAAGATGGACTCGCTTTCAAGCCTCAAGCGCTATGCCGCGGCAAGCCGCGCGCCGCTTTGCGCCTCGGAGACACTTGCGACCCGCTGGGCCTTCCGCGATCTCATGGAGACGGATGCGGCCGGAGTTGTCATGCTCGACCTCTCCTGGTGCGGCGGCGTCTCGGAAGCCAAGAAGATCGCAACCATGGCCGAGGCCTGGCACCTGCCGGTCGCGCCGCATGATTGCACCGGGCCGGTGGTACTGGCCGCATCGACGCATCTTTCGCTGAATGCGCCGAACGCGCTCGTCCAGGAAAGCGTGCGCGCCTATTACAAAACCTGGTACGCGGAGCTGACGACGCAGCTGCCGACCGTGACGAACGGCATGATCACCATTCCGCCGGGGGCAGGGCACGGGGTCGATCTTGCGCCCGACCTCGACCGGAAATTCGAGGTATCGCGGCGCAGCTCCGAGGTCCAACCGTGAATCGGGACTTGACTTGTATGGTAGTAGGTCAGTAGCTTCGAAGCATTGGGGGGGCGGATGCAGAACAGCAAACCACAGCGCGTGCTGTCCGCGATCGAAGCTGTCGGTCCGCAGGTCCATCGCATTCTGCGCGAGCGGATCATCCAGGCGGAGCTCATGCCCGGGGAACGCATTTCGGAAGCGGAGATCGCAAAAGCACTTTCGATCAGCCGCCAGCCGGTGCGCGAGGCATTCATCAAGCTGTCGGAGGAGGGCCTGGTCCAGGTACTGCCCCAACGCGGCACCTATGTGACCCGGATTTCGGCCGAGTCCGTCATGGATGTGCGCTTCGTGCGCGAGGCGATCGAGGCGGATATCGTGCGCCAGGTCGCGAGCGAACACAGGGTGGCGACCGTGGACGAGCTGCGCGATCAGATCGTTCGACAGAAGCAGGTGCCGCATGACGACCGCGCCGCGTTCCTGCGGCTCGACGAGCTCTTCCACCATACGCTGGCGACCGCCGCCGGCCGGGCCTATGCCTGGAGCGTGATCGAGAGCGTCAAGGCGCAGATGGATCGCGTCCGGTTCCTGAGCGTCGACGACCTGCAGGTCGGCCGGTTGATCGAACAGCACGAACGCATCGTCGATGCGATCGCGTCGGGGGAGGTCGGCGAAGCCGAGCAGGCGCTGCGCATGCATTTGCGCGAAATTCTCAAATCGCTGCCCGAGATCGCACGATCGCGGGCGGAGTTCTTCGACGGCACGGAGTGAGGTCGCCGAAACCATGATCGATGTTCAACGGGAGGTAACGCATCATGATCCGGAAATTGGTAGCAGGAACGGCCCTCGGGCTGACGCTGATGGCCCCGGCCGCCAGCGCGGAGGGACTCAATATCGCCTTCATCAGCCATTCCTCGGCCTCGAATACATTTTGGCAGGCGGTGAAGAAGGGCTATGATGACGCTTGCGAAAAGGTCGGCGCCTCGTGCCAGCTGATCCTCACGCAGACGGAAGGCGCAGTCGAACAGGCCGTGGCCAACCTGCAGGCGGCGATCGCTTCCAGGCCGGACGCGATTTTCGTCGCGATCGTAGACAACAATGCCTATGACAACCTGATCAAGGAAGCCGTCGATTCCGGCATCCTTGTGCTCGCGGTCAATGTCGACGACAGCGAAGGCGCCAAGGGCAACGCCCGTAAGGCCTTCATCGGCCAGGGTTTCTCCGCTGCCGGCTACTCGCTCGCCAAAGCCCAATCGGAAAACTTCCCGAAGGAGGGCCCGCTCAACCTTGTGGTCGGCGTCAATGCGCCGGGCCAGACCTGGTCGGAGCAACGCGCCGGCGGGGTTACGAAGTTCCTCGAGGAGTATAAGGCCGAGCACTCCGATCGCGAGATCAACATTACCCGTGTCGACTCTGCGACGGACCTCGCGCTGACGGCCGACCGTATCGGCGCCTACCTCAACGCCAATCCGGATACGACCGCCTATTTCGATACGGGCTACTGGCATGCCGGTGTTGCAAAAGTACTGAAGGATCGCGGCATCGAGCCCGGCAAGGTGCTGCTCGGCGGATTCGACCTCGTGCCCGAGGTGCTGCAGCAGATGCAGGCGGGCTATGTCCAGGTGCAGGTCGACCAGCAGCCATACATGCAGGGCTTCATCCCCGTCATGCAGGCCTATCTCTGGAAGACCGCCGGGCTGACGCCCTCCGACGTCGATACGGGGCAGGGCATCGTCACTCCTGAGGACGTGCCGACGATCCTCGAACTGGCGAAGCAGGGTCTGCGCTGATCCAGCGCATCCAAAAATCTAACCCGGCGTTTTGCCCAAGCAAATTGGCACGGAGCGGATCACGTCACGGTGTCAGGCCGAACCGGCCTGACACCGTCGCAATCCGACGGGCAATTCGCCGAACCTTGAGTGGCAACCCATGAAGCGGTTTCTGAAAATCTATCTCGACAAGCCGGAACTTGCCGGCCTTGCCTTGCTGATCGTCCTCGTCCTCGTCTTTCAGGCGAAATCGAACGGCATTCTTCTTTCCTTCGAGAACATACGCGGCGTCATGGGCCTTCTGCCCGAAATGGCACTCGTCGCCATCGGCGTGACGCTGCTGATGATCTGCGGCGAATTCGACCTGTCTGTCGGTTCCGTCTTCGCATTGATGCCGATGTCGATGGCGGTGATCCTGAACTCCGGCGTGCCCTTCACCGCCGCGGTGCTGCTCGGTCTCATGATCTGCGGAGCGGTCGGTTTCATCAATGGCTATGTCACCCTGCAATTCTCGATACCGAGCTTCATCACGACGCTCGGCATGCTCTTCATCGCGCGTTCGCTGACCATCGTCATCTCCGGGGGCTTCCCGCCGCTCCTGCCGCCCGACCTGCCGACTTGGCTGTTCACGGACTATATCGGTGGCTCGCCTTTCCGCATGTCCTTCCTCTGGTTCGTGGTCATTGCCGCGCTGGTGGCGGCACTGCTGTCGCTCACCAATTTCGGCAACTGGATCCGGGCGACGGGCGGTTTCAACGAGGCCGCCGCCTCGATGGGCATCCCGGTCAAGCGGGTGAAGATCGCCTGCTTCATGCTCTGCTCGGTGCTGGCTGGCTTTGCCGGCCTGCTTCAGGTGCTGCGCCTCGGCTCGCCGCTGCCTTCGATCGGGGAGGGGCTGGAATTGCAGGCCGTCGCGGCGGCCGTCATCGGCGGCACGGCCCTTGCCGGTGGCATCGGGACAGTCTTCGGCGCCATTGTCGGCACGCTCCTCATCCGCACGATCGATAACGGCCTCGTGCTCTCCCGCGTCGATGCCAACTGGTTCAAGTTCGCGATCGGCGTTCTGACCATGTTCGCTGTCATAGCCAATGCCTGGATGGGCAAGATGTCCCGCAAGATCAAGGTGGAGGCGCACAAATGACCACACCCATCATCGAGTGCCGCAACCTTCAGAAGTGGTATAGCGGCGTGCATGCGCTGAAGAATGTCGACCTCACCATTCATCCCGGCGAGACAGTCGGTCTCGTCGGCGACAACGGCGCCGGCAAGTCGACACTCATCAAGATCCTCTCGGGCGTCCATCATCAGGATTCCGGCGAGGTGCTTATCGAAGGGCGCAAAGTCGCCCTTCGTAGTCCGAAGGATGCCATGCGACACGGACTGGAGACGATCTATCAGTACAATTCCATGGTCCCTACAATGTCGATCGCCCGCAATCTCTTCATCGGTCGCGAACCGATGAAATGGTCCGTCTTCGGCGTGGGCATCATGGACCAGCAGCGCATGCGCGCCGAAAGCATCAAGGCCATCGCCGACGTCGACCTGCACCTGCGCTCGCCGGATGCGCTGGTCGGAGAACTTTCGGGCGGGCAGCGGCAGGGCGTGGCAATTGCACGCGCAATGCATTTCAAGTCGAAGGTGCTCATCCTCGATGAGCCGACGAACCACCTTTCGGTCAAGGAAACGGACAAGGTGATCGGTTTCGTCCGTGGCCTGAAGGCACAGGGCCTGACCGGCATTTTCATCTCGCACAACATGCAGCACGTGTTCCAATCCTGTGACCGCATCGTCGCAATGGCACGCGGCGAGATCGTGTTCGATAAGCCCACCGCCGAAACGTCCATCGACGAGGTTCACGCGCTTCTGTGAGGCAACCATGACAGATCTTTCCGCAAAGACCGTCCTCATCACCGGTGCGCTCGGCACGCTCGGCCGCGCCCAGGCCGAGCGGCTGGCCCGTGCCGGCGCTGCCCTGCTATTGCTCGACCGGCCCAGCGCCGAGGCCGGCGAGCGCTTCGCCGCCCATATCGCCGCGGATCACGACACCAGGGCGATCTATGTGGGGGAGGACCTGAACAACCTGGCTTCGGCGGAGCGACGCGTGGCAGCACTTGCCGGCGAGCATGGCGGCATCGACATTCTCATCAACAACGCGGCGCTCATCATCAACAAGCCTTTCGAGGACTTTTCGCTCGAGGAATACGAGGACCAGGTCCGCGTCAACTCGTCGGCCGCCTTCGCGCTCGCCCGGGCCGTCGCGCCGGGCATGAAGGAAAAGCGTTACGGCAAGATCGTCAATTTCTGCTCGCTTACGCTGAACGGCCGCTGGGACGGCTATGTGCCCTATGTTGCGTCCAAGGGCGCGATGCTTGGGCTGACGAAGGGGCTTGCGCGCGAACTTGGTCCCCACGGCGTGCGCGTCAACGCTGTCTCGCCGGGGGCGGTGGTTTCGGAGGCGGAGGAGCGCGTTTTCGCCGATCGCCTGCAGCAATACAATGACTGGATACTTGAAAATCAATCGCTGAAGGCGCGTATCCAGCCCCTTGATGTCGCCGAGCTGGTGCACTTCCTCGTCTCGCCGGCTTCCGACATGATCTCCGGCCAGAACATCGCGATCGACGGCGGCTGGTGATGACGGCGATCGGCCTCTCCAACGGCGACGCCCGCATCGTTGTGCGCCCCGATCTGGGCGCCGGGCTGTGCGCATTCGACGTGCACCACGACGGCGTCTGGCAGCCGATCCTCCGCAGTGTCGATCCGGCTACCGCGCATCCCTTCGCCCTGTCGAACATCTTGCTTCTTCCTTTCTCGGGTCGCGTTTCCGGCGGCGGTTTTGCGCTTGACGGGACCTTTCACTCCTTGCCGCGGAACCTGGAGACGGAGCCATACCCGATCCACGGCAATGGCTTTTCAGCCGCATGGGACGTCGCCTTCCGAAGCACGGATGCCGTCACGCTCACCCTTTCGTCGGAAGGACCGGGGCCTTTCTGTTATGCTGCGAGGATGACCTACCGCCTGCAAGGCGCCGGTCTCGTGATGGAGCTGAGCTTCGTCAACCGTGCCAAGATCCGGCTGCCTTACGGTGCCGGATTTCATCCCTGGTTCGTGCGCGAACCGGATACGACCCTTCGCGCCCCGGCCGGCGGCGTATGGCTCGAGCGATCGGATCACCTGCCAAGGGCTTATGAAGCGATCGCGGCACATCCGGATATGGACTTCAACAGTCCGCAGCCTCTGCCGGCGCGCTGGATCAATAGCTGGTTCGACGGCTGGAACGGCAAGGCCCGTATCGACTGGCCGGGACGTCGGCTCGCGGCAGATCTGAAAGCCAGCGAAGCGCTCCGCCAATATGTCGTCTTCTCACCCGCAGCCGACGCCGACTTCTTCTGCTTCGAACCGGTGACGCATCCCGTCGATGCGTTCAATCTTCCCGGCAAGCCGGAAGCCCACGGCCTCACGATTCTCGGACCGGGTGAGGGGTTGACCGTTTCTGCCACCATTGCCGCTCTCTGAAGCGAAACAGTCTTACGGCAATCACTCGATGACCGGCCCTCCAAGCGCGGGATGGCGGGTCCATTGGCGTCTGGAGTTCGCCCAAGCGCGTGCTACGGAAGTTATCTCGAAAACCGGACCGCCTTCGACCGGCTGGTCCGCGCACCCTTCGATGCCCGGCGCTCTATGGCGATGCCGTCATGGACATGGTGCAAAGCGGGAGGTCGGGAATGTCTGTGGCTGTTGTCGCTCATTGCTATTGGAGTGTCGACCGTAAGAAGCGATGGATGTGCGTTGCCGAGCGCCGAGGGACTGGCTGGATCATCTCCGCGCCCGAACCCGTCCGCGGCACCGCGGACCTGATCCCTCGGCTGCGGCGCCGCTGCGAAACGGACGGAGCCCTGGTCATGGGCTTCGACTTTCCCATCGGCCTGCCGGTGGCCTACGGCAGCGCCTCCGGCCTTGCTGATTTTCGCGCCGCGTTACGCGCCTTCGGATCCGCGCCATATGCGCAATGGTTCGATGTGGCGGAGCACCGCGACGAGATCTCCATCCACCGCCCATTCTATCCGATGAGGCCGGGCGGCACCCAGCGTCAGCACCTGTTCGATGCTTTCAACATCGAAGACCTCTCCGATCTCCTTCGTCGCTGCGAACGGGCAACGGCAGTCTGTGGCGACGCTTGCATGCTGTTCTGGACGCTCGGCGGCAACCAGGTGGGCAAGGCCGCGATCACCGGATGGCGCGAGATTATCATCCCGAACCTGGATGACGTTGTACTGTGGCCGTTCGACGGAACCCTCTCCGAACTCATGAAGTCCGGCGCAACGATCGTCGCCGAGCCTTCATTAAGGAGAGCTTTTTGATGTGGTTTCTCCAACGGAGCAGCCTGTTGCAAAGAGTCTGTCGTTGTAAGCATCGGTAACTGTTTAGCTGGCGAAGCCGGTGCACCAGAGACGCACCGGCAATTAGATAGCGCGGACGCCATGTCAGACCTAACCGCGGCGCCCCTCACTAACTCGGCGATCTATGTTCCTAGTGCGTCGGTTCGCCGCTTTATAGCGATCAGTAATCCCACCAGGCCGGAGCCCAGCGATACAGTTCACCATTTGCAGCCACGCGACCGACAGACGGGAAGGGCATATGGGTCGAGATCAGCCACGAGCCGTTATCGGCCAACTCCCTCATAAGACGAAGACGAATCCGAGTTGCTTCCTGGGGATCGTGTTCGAAACCGTTGTGCCACTCTGGATGATCGAACGAAACCGGGAAAATCGCATCACCGCAGAACATTAAACGATCATTACCGGACTGCACACGCACAACGCTGTGACCTGGGGTGTGGCCGCCGGTGCGAGTAACGGAGACACCGGGAGCCACCTGAGCCTCATCCTTGAAGGTACGGATGTGGCCGCCGTACACGTTCATGAAGGCGAGCGAAGCCTTTCGAGCAAGATCCGCAAGAGCTGGCGGCATGGCCGTGCGGGAGAAGTCGGGCGACTTCCAGAACTCCGTCTCGCTAGCACAGACGTGAACCCGGAGGTCGGGCCGCATTCTTTCCTTAACACCCTCGGCAAGTAGCCCGCCGACGTGGTCGAAATGCATATGGGTTAGCACCACATCAGTGACCGACCCCAGGTCGACGCCGGCAGCCTCCAGCCGCTGAACAAATTGGCCAGCACGCGGAAAGTCGGGGTATTCCTCACCCAGACCGCTGTCGATAAGAAGTGTCTGGTCGCCGCTGCGGACTACGACTGCGTTCAATGCCCAGTCAAAGGCCTCTTTGGACAGGAACCTCTCGTCGAGCCACTCGCCCCGGGCTGCCGGATCGGCATTGGTTGCCATGGATTCTGCTGGCGGTGTAAGCACGCCATCGCTGATGATCATTACCTCGATGTCGCCTATCTGCATCGCGTAGCGCGATGGAACCACCTCGTCCAGCCCCCGCTTTTCTTCCTGGCTCACGGGCCGGAATTTGGTTTCAACGTTCGACATAATACGCTCCAGTTTAGATTGACAATGTGGCAGTCACGCCACGTCTGGAGACTAGATTTTCGGGTATTAGCGGTCGAGTTATGCCTAAGTTTGGGGTGCTATTTGGTTCATACCTCTCAGGTGAGACCAACGCCTCGACCCTCGTGGTCAACGTTGCCATTTTACGTCACCGTTCCCGGTTCTCCCGACCCAGCCTTCATCTATCGGCGAGGTCGCTTGTGAACCCAAGCCGGGAACCACTGTCCACTTCGGCCTTCTTCACCCATTAATGAGCGTCTGCGCCGTGTAGCCGATCTTGGCTGTCAATACCGGAGCAATACTCCGGATTGTGCCGTTTGCATCCTCCCAGCGGCTGCGGCCGCCGCGCAGATGTTTCTTTCGACGCTGTCGAAATGGCCCTTGTCCGCCTCGACGATAAGAGGCATGTCCGACTTGTCCGGCTTCAACCTGCAAGCCCGGCATCGCGTGAACGCCTGTTTGACCGCGAGCGCATTGGCTCCCGCTGGACTTCAAATCCTGCCATCGGCGTAATAGTTTGGAATATTGGAGTAGCCCGAACGTATAGTTACCTGCGATCCGCAGTCGTCCTAAAACAACGCCGATCTTCGAAGGAAATTATAACGAACGCAGGAGGACCCCCATGGAAGACCAAAAAACCCGTCTACTGGCTGGCGTTGTGATTCCTGACGCCGATGTGGTCAGGCTTGCTTGGGAGTTTGCTGAAGCACGTTGCGAGCCCTATCTTTTCAACCACGTAGTCCGGTCTTGGTTGTTCGCCACCAGCATCGCGTCCATACAAAACGTTGAACATGATCGCGAAGTGCTGGCGATCGGGGCGTTGCTCCATGATGTAACTCTCAACATGTCGTTTCGCGGTCCACGACGCTTCGAAGTCGAGGCGGCAGACATTGCGCGGGAGTTCGCAATTGACGCTGGGCTTGAACCTCGTCGAGTGCAGTTGGTTTGGGATTGCGTGGCGCTAAACTCAACCCCATCCATAGGTCTCTACAAGGAGGCGGAAGTATCGCTCTGCACAGCGGGGATCTGCCTGGACGTAGTAGGCCTAGGATACGAGAGGGTCCGCGCGGTCGAGATGAAGGCGATCACTACCGCGTTTCCAAGACTCGACCTGAAAAAGAGGATGACGAAATGCTTTTGTCATATGGCCGAAGCGGCGCCGCTAACCACATACGACAACTTTCTAAGAGACTTCGGACTTCGCTATGTAGACGGATACTCCCCTCCGTCGTCCGTGGACTTCGTGATGAACACTCCGTTCGAGAGCTAAGCTTCGGACTCTACCGTATTGCATAGACCGCTAAAAATAATACTGGCAGGATGGGCCGGATGCAGGCTCAGGTGTCGTTTCCAATCTCGCCATTCTTATCTACGTGCTGGTTCGCGCCCCGCGGCTTCGCACCTGCCCTAAACCTTAGTTTGGTTACGGGCGCGCGCGGTCGACGATAAGTTCGCCGCGAGCCGTCACCAAATAGGCGCTCGAGCCGGCGTAGGCCGGATGTACATCGAGCGTAGGATTTTCGACGACACGCGATCCGGCGTGCCGTCGAAGGAGCGTGGCTGGCTGACATCCAAGCAACATAGGAGTGCGTCATGTCGCAGTCAGAAGCAAAAATCATCTCCAGTCCGCCGCAGATAAAGGTCCCAGATACGAATGCCTTTCATCCCGGCAAAAACGGCGCCAGCGAGCTGGTTCCGTCGCGCTACGCTCTGAAAATCGGTGACATCGACGTCATGGTTGTCAGCGATGGCGTCCTGCCCCTGCCAACACAGATGCTCGGGCACAATGCGGATCCCGCAGTTCGCGCCTCCTGGATGGCGAAGATGTTCCTGCCGGCAGACGCCTTCGACTGGCCCCTGAATGCCGTCGTCGTCCGCAGCGGCAATCAGACCATCCTTCTCGACGCCGGCCTCGGCCTCGATCCCGATCTCCATCTGCCCCGCGCTGGCCAGCTAGTCCAGCGCCTCGCTGCAGCCGATATCGACCTTTCGTCGGTGACTGATATCGTTCTGACGCATCTGCACATGGACCATATCGGTGGTCTGCTCGTTGACGGCGTGAAGGAAAAGCTCCGTCCGGACCTCAAAATTCACGCTGCAGCCGCGGAAATCTCGTTCTGGGCGAACCCCGATTTCTCGCATACGAAGATGCCGGAAGGTTTCCCCGCTGCGCTGCGAGCGACGGCCAAGCACTTCCTCGAAATGTACCGCAGCCAAATCCAGACATTCGACGAGCAGCACGAGGTTGCTCCGGGCGTTATGGTGCGCCGTACTGGAGGACATACGCCTGGGCACGCGGTAATTCGCATTGCTTCTGGTGACGAAGCTCTGACCTTTGCCGGCGATGCAGTCTTCACGGTCGGTTTCGATCAGCCGGACTGGCACAACGGTTTCGAACACGACCCAGAGGAAGCAGCACGCGTTCGCGTCGATCTTCTTCGCCAGCTCGCAGATACTCGCGAGCTGCTGGTGGCCACCCATCTTCCGTTCCCATCCCTCGGACGGGTTGCAGTTGCCGGCGACGCCTTCCGCTGGGTGCCGGTGATCTGGGACTACTGACAAGACGGAATATGGATGGGGTGTCGTTGCGCTGATCGAGGTGTTTTCCCGCACCGCGGGTGGCACGTGTTCGGTTGCGAGATGGCAATCCTGTCATTCATCATGTTCATCAGGCTAGGTCCGGGCGAAAGCTCGGGCCAGGCTTCGTCGTACGCGTCCGTCCTCGGGCAAAGCTTTGCGAGGTTGTCCGATCAAGACGATCGTGGACGGAGTCCCAAACGTTCGTATATCTCAATTTACAACTCACCCCGCCGTAACCTCCGATCGGCCGCAGTTCTCGCGGCTTTCAATGGAGGTACGACCATGCTGAAATTACTTGCGACGGCCACGCTGGTGGTGTTGACGTCCATGACGACGTCGATAGCTGCGCAGGAGGCTCACAACGCGAAAATCACAGTAGTTTTCGACAAACCGCTTCCGAATGTGCCGGGCAAAAGCATGCGCGGCGTCGTCGTCGAATATGGCCCCGGCGGCTTCAATCCTGCGCACACCCATGCCAAGAGCGCTTTCATCTACGCGACGGTGCTCGAAGGCGAGATCAAGAGCAAGGTAAACGGCGGATCGACGGAAGTCTTCAAGGCCGGCGACAATTGGGTGGAAAGGCCGGGCGACCACCATCTGGTCAGTGCCAACGCCAGCGAGACGAAGTCCGCCAAACTGCTTGCCGTGTTCGTCGTCGACACGATTGAAAGGGAGCTGACTACGCCGGACCCGTGATAGTCGCATCCTTCGGCTCTATTCGGGAAACCTTCCTATATTACGCATGGGAGCCTAATCGCGGTAGTACCTGATTGTCGAGATCGTAGTTCTCCCCTCCCAAGCGACTTGACCTAGTATCTTCGGTTTTTCCTCCGCCTTGCCCAGGATGTGTGAATGACTTGTCCGCCGATAAGGCCGTTCTCTTGCCGGAAGCGGTCCCTCGTTTTCTACCGCGCTACGGCGATTTCCGAACAGCCGACGCATGTGCGCCAGGACGCCTGACGAAGTCGCTAGCGGCCGAATTCGGGATGCCAACCATGTGCCTCCTTCAATAGCGGTAGCTGACCGCGACCTTGACCATCGGGATGTAAGGTCGCGGGGGGATGCGATAGATCGGATCGGGTTCGTTGGCGTTGCGGAACATTGTGACTTCCCAGGTGGCGTCCACGGGAGGGGTTGCTGTCGGAAGAACCCGTCGCCTTTGAGGTTGCTTTTAAAGTCATTGCCTAAACGATGCGACGTGTCATGTACGGCTCAACGTCGCTCGGTCAATCTATGCGACGGTTTACGTCTCCTTTCGGCGAAACTTGCGCCCGTGATCGTGCGAAAGGCTTGAAGCGCCGCTCGTCCTGCTCGCTGCCGGACGGGTGACCTCATTGCAGAGCTCTAGGCAAACGTGGTGTGCCGCCGACACGGCTAATCGGATAGCACAGCAGGAGCTATATCTCTCATCGAAACGGAGACAAAGAAATGAGCTTGCTTCAAGGAAAAGTAGCCATCATTACTGGTGGCAACAGCGGCATCGGAAAAGCTACAGCGGCCCTCTTCGCACGGGAAGGCGCGCAAGTCGTGATCACCGGTCGCCGCCAGGATGTCCTGGACACTGCGGTCCGTGACATTGGCAATGGATCAATTGGCATTTGCGGTGACGTCGGCGTCCTTGCCTTCCACAAACGCCTCGCCGACGAGGTTCGAGATCGTTTCGGCGCCGTGGACATCTACATGGCGAACGCCGGCGTCATCAACCTCTCGCGTTCGGAGGAAGTCACCGAGGAGGATTACGACAAGCACTTCTCCATCAACACCCGCGGCGTCTTCTTCGGCGTTCAGACGATTGCGCCTTTGATCCGCGAGGGCGGTACGATCATAGCGACAAGTTCACTCGCCGCGACAAAGGTTCTTCAACAGCATACCGTTTACGCGGGATCGAAGGCTGCTCTCGCTGCGTTCGCGCGAAACTGGGCGTTGGAGTTCAAGGACCGGCGGATCCGGGTCAACGTCCTGACGCCAGGCCCGGTCGAGACGGAAATTCTTGGGAAGCTTGGGGTGAGTGAGGCCGACCGGCCTGCATTCGATTCTCACATGGCCAACCTGATTCCGGCAGGCAGAATGGGCCGGCCGGAGGAGCTGGCGGAGGCCGCATTGTTTCTCGCCGCCAAAGGTTCGTTCGTGAATGGTACCGAACTCATGGTGGACGGCGGCATGTCGTTGTCCTAGACGATGCGGAGGTCGGGGGACCTGCGCAAGTTGTTGCGCCGCTCCCCCTGTCGGCGCTCAGGGCGGATCGAGCAGCGGAGATATCATGAACCGGCTTATGCCGCTTCGACAGCGAGCGCTACGCTGACCGCTGCGCGGCTTCTCATGAGCTCTTTGAACGTCGTGAGGCGTGTGGGAACGTTGACGTCGAACCTTTCGGCCCACAGTAACATCACAAAAAGGTAGAAGTCGGCGACCGAAGGATGATCATCGAAAAGATAGTGGCCCTTGAAGGTGCCGGAAATCCAGCGGAAGCGTATCCGGATCCCGGCCTTTGCCTGCGCTTCTTCTTCTTCGCTCTTTGCATCCAAGAGATGCCTGAAGCTGTGATGTAGCTCAGTAGAGATGAATGTCAGCGCCTCAATGAGGCGGGTCCGTCCCATTTCTCCCGGCACACCGAGCTTCGGAAACTGTGCCGCAATCCAATCGAGGATTGCGACGTTTTCGGTCAGCAGTGAGCCGTCGTCCATTTCAATGACGGGCACGCAGCCTTTGGGGTTGATGTCGTTGAAGTCGCGACCGGAGGCCGTGCGCTTGGTCGCCGGGTTGACACGCTCGAGCTCGAATTTTGCGCCAGCCTCCTGAAGGGCGATGTGATCGGCAAGGCTACACGCCTTGGGGGAGTAATAGAGCTTCATGAGCTGTTCCTGTTCGACAGTTGACGCGTGCCGAGTGCCATGGCGGTGTCCTCGAAAACTACGAGCAACCGAGGACACCTGAAATCAAACATGCGTTCAGGTTGACGCTGGTTCGAGCACTCGCGCGAGTTCCGACGTGGAAGACGACGCCGCTGCGCTATGCTAGACGGAAAGGAATGGAAGAAGATCAGGACACAATTCTCTCAGAGACGAGATTTGTACCGCAGCAGAAGCGGAGCGGCGAAGCACGAGCGCGCATCATGGCTGCAGCGGAAGAGTACGTGGACGAGGGCTCCAAGGGCTCAAGTCCTCGGGACATTCTTAAGGTGGATCGGTCATTAGCGACGCGGCGGACCAGGCAGTAATGTCAAGGCGTTCGTTTTCGTGACGTGGTTCGCTCCGGAGCACGGCGAATCCGCCGCCGATCTTTCTGAGAAGACCCCTGGCAGCACGCTTGGACCAGCTCTCGCTGAGCCGTAGCGCCGTTGCGGTGCCGGGCGTCTCGCACGTCGTGAAAATTTCGCGCTCCGGTGAAGTCACCAAGCTGATCGAGTAGGCGGCTTCCGGACGCTGAAAAGCCTGCGCCGGAGTTGGTCGCGAGCCTCCGGCGCTGAGTGAATTGTCTCTTCCAGCGGGCGCCTAAAACGTTCGTATAGGTAGGGACCGAACCCCACGGTGCTATGATAGTGTGAGCCTGCACTCACTCGTTATAAGAAGCAGCCAGGAGCGAGACGTGCGACTGATGGATCGACAGGACGTTCTGGACCTCCCACTGGTCTCCATCGTGGATGACGGCCTCGCGTTAAGACGCTCTCTCGCACCGTACGAAGGCGGCGACGACTTTCTGATGCGTGCTGATCAAGGTACGGCAGGCTGTCCTGGCATCAATGGCCTAGAGCTGCAGAAGCAGCTTCCCAGAACGCGCAGCATGCTTTTCATCGTTTTCGTGACCGGGCATCCCTCGGTACGAATGAGGTTGCAAGCAATGAAGCAGGCCGCCTGTGACTGTTTGCCCAAGCCCCTCGAAAACCCGCAGTTCGTTGAAGCAATCGAGCGAGCCATCGGTTTGAACGCCGAGCGGCGTGCCCTTGCCTCGGAGCATGATCGCGTCATGGTGAAGAAGCCTGATTTGCATCAAAGGAATCCAGCATATCAGTAGGTTGACTGCTGCGCTGGTCGGGACAGCCAAGTCAAACAGAAAGAGTTCGTCTAAGCCCATGCCAGCCGCGAAAGACACAACGATAGCCATCATCGATGACGACCAATACCTTCGGGAGTCCCTGCAGGATCTTCTCGAAACCGAGGGGCTAGAGAGTCGCCTCTACGGATCGGCCGAGGAATTCCTAGATCGCAACGGTTACGACGGCGTCGACTGCATTCTCGCAGACGTGCGAATGACTGGGATGTCCGGGATTGAACTTCTTCGGATATTGCGAACTAAGGACGGATGCCCACCGGTCTTGATCATGACATCATACGCCGACGACGGCATGCGCGCGACAGCTTTACGTGGCGGAGCGAAGGCCTTTCTGGCCAAGCCCATGGACAGCCGCGAGCTTATCGAGAGCATTCTACACGCTACGGGCGACTGAGTCAGCCTAGGACGGACCGCAGGTCGTCGTTGCCAGTACCGGTCACGCCCTCTCCGGGTTCGAGAGCGAGATGGCCCTTTCCCGATTTCGCCAGAGCTGCCTTCATGTCTGCGTAAGTCGGCCTCGGTTTCGACCATCAGCAGTTAGGTCTCGTCCGACGTCATTGTGCCGAACTGGAACAGTGCGCATTTCGCCCCGAAGAGTTCGCCGTTAGGCACGTATGTCAAGAATTTCGGCATGAAATTCTCCCGTCTTCCTGGTCCCGCCTAAACCTTGGTTTGGGAAGTGCCAATGGGGCCGCGGTGGTAGTTCTTGTCCTGTCTAATCAACCGCAGGAGACGAAAATGCAAGCGCTCAAATATGGCATCCACGCCATGGTGGGTTTCAACGTGATACTGGCCGGATGGCTATCGATGCATATGCTCTATGATCCCGAAGGCTGGTACTACTTCGTGCCCGGCGTGACCGACACCGGCTTCTACAATCAGCACTTTATTCGCGACATCGGGATTATTCAGGGCTTCATCGCGCTGGCCTTTGCCATCGGCGCCTTCAAGGTGGAGAGACGTATCGAACTCTGGGCGGCGGCCACGCTTTGGCTCATCGCGCACGCAGTCTTTCATCTCTGGGAGGTGGCGATCGGAATTTGCTCTGCGTCAGTCATCGTGCGCGACTTTCCTGCTGTCAGCCTTCCTGCACTCTTTGGCATCGCCACCACCATTTGGGCGGCATCGCAGGCAAAAGACATTGCAGCTTCGCGAAAGGCCCCGGCTATTATATAGGCAGCGTGACATGGTCGGCCGAGGTAGTTGAAAAACCACGGCGCGGCCATTGCATTGCTTTACGCGTAAACGGTTCTTGAAAGCCAGTCATGAAATGACAGCTCGCCGGATATGCCTGTTCCGGCAGGCAGCAGGCTCTCCGGGGCAAGAGACACACCGAAATAGGCGACGTCCGGATCGCTAGCCACTGGACGTGCGTCTTCGGTCGCGGTAAGCAGCTCGCGCGCGATATCAAGCAATTCCATGGGCTCTGGGCCGCCAACTTCCAGGACCGAATTAATGGGCTCGCCGGTCGCCAGTTTTGCTATCAGACCCGCGGCCTCGTCGGCGGAGATCGGCTGCAGGCGCAAATTTGCAACTCGCAGGGAGTCATCTGCTGCGGATGAATTCACGATGCTTCCAAAGAACTCGAAGAACTGCGTCGAACGCACAATTGTATGGGGAACGCCCGACGCGCGGACGATGTTCTCCTGAACCAGCTTCGCCCGGAAGTAATCATTTTCGACCAGGCGCTCGGCACCGACCACCGAAAGCGCCAGGTAATGGCGCACGCCGGCAAGCTTGGCGGCCTTCAGGAGGTTCCTACCAGCCTGCTTGAAGAAGGCAAGCGCATCACCATCGCCGAACGACCCGTGATTCGTGGCGTCGATGACCACGTCGGCGTTGGCGAATGCGGCATCGAGACCGTCTCCGCGAAGAACATCAATCCCTGACCTGCTCGAGGCTTCCCCGACGTTCTGCCCGGCGCGCTCCAGTGCACGAACGATCTTCGATCCCATCATCCCGCTCGCACCGACTACCACGACTTTCATGACGTGCTCCATGAGGCTCTACGGCATGCAATACTAGGTTTTCCGCCGGCTTGGTCGACTAAACGAAGTGTTGGCTTGACCCAAACGGACGTTCTATTTCCGCGCTGCTCTCGAGTGGCTAGTGGGCCTCGGATCGATGTTGCGTTTCTGCGCGGTTTCGATCTTCCGCCTGATGCGGCTGCTAAGGAGAAGCTGTTGCTCGTGCTGGGCACGTCTTCATCGGAGGCCGCCTCACCGGGCCTGATGGCCAAGCTTGAAGCGGCTGGCTGCTCGCGCTCTGTTGTCTGGCTCGTCGTGCCGACGGGATTTCCTTCAACCTCGGCGGAACAGCATTTATGCGAGGAGCGCAGCACTGTTCATCGCTCAGACGACCGACACGCCTCACGTCTCAAGATCACCTTTTGCTAGTGGGTCACAATCTTTAGTTCAAGGGCGTAGCCGGCATAACGGGCGCCGGGTTCATCGCCTTGGCCGCTCTCGGCTGTGCCCTCGATACCGGTCGCTGGGATGGCGCTGATTCCAAGCGTTGATCGGTTCGTCGTGGGTGCCGAGCCTTGGTAAATTTTCTCGGCAACGGGGTGACGGCGATCGTCCAAATGGGAGGGTCAGCTCGACGAGGAGACGTTGAGGGCGTCGCTCGATCGTGGAGGGCTATAGAAGTTGGCCGTCGATCCCGGGGCTATGCAAACCAACTTAGGATGGCAGGTGCAAAATCCAACTGGTATCTGGCTCCTCGTGAGCCGTCTTAACCGGAGACGATGGAGATGATGAACGCGGGATTTTTTCGTTTCGTCCCGCAGCCGACGAAGTAGCAGACGAGCGTCTATCCATTCGTCGCATTCCTCACTGCCGAAACGGGTGAAGCGACCAGGAACGCTCTGCTGGTTTCGGCCTAATGACGTCGCGTTGGCCGGTCGGACCTAAACCAAGGTTTAAGGTCTGTGCGGGGGAAACCATGGTATAAGGGCAACCACATCGAATGGGACCACTTCGCGCGCCCAAGTCTTGGCAAGGGCGAGGTATAGGGCTCCGGTTACAGGGTCAGCGTCTTGATCTACTTGGGATTTTTGGCTTAGCTGAGGCAGACCATGCACAACTTACAAGTGAAAACAGAAGCGTTCGCCGAACCGATCGTATATGTGGTTGATGACGATGAAGAAATGCGCGGGGCACTCCTGGACCTCTTCATGGTGACGAAGAAGAGGGCAACGGCCTTTCCGAACGGCGATGAGTTCCTCCAGGCGGCAGACACCAACGCTCCCGGCTGCGTCGTCGTTGATCTACGGATGCCAGGAGGTACCGGACTCGACCTGCAAAAGCAGCTCATCACTATCGGTAGCAAGATGCCGATAATCTTCCTGACGGCATATGCCGACATTCCGACCAGCGTGCGGGCAATGAAGGCCGGAGCCACCGATTTCATCACAAAGCCGTTCGTGAATCAGGATCTGCTTGAGGCCGTGGATCACGCGATCCAACTCGATGCAGAACGCCGGAAGATCGAGGCTGAAACGGACCGCATTCGCGCCTTGGCCGGAACTCTCACACCTCGTGAGAAGGAAGTGATGTGGCAGGTCGTCAGTGGCTTGATGAACAAGCAGGTCGCCTATGAGCTGGGGATCAGCGAAATGACCGTGAAGCTGCACCGAATGAGCGTCATGCGGAAGATGGAAAGCCGGTCGCTCGCCGATCTGGTCCGTAAGGCCGAGCAGCTCGAGAAAGCACCAATTAGGCCAGCCGCGCCTTCGAACGCAGATCAGCCTTCAGCTTCACTTAGGTTCCGCAACATCCCTTCGCGGTAGTCGGCCGCGTTCCTCGAGCCCGATTTCACGAGCTTGTGGGCTCGACGAGGCCCCTAGCGCGGCCGTGGCTCGCATCCCCGCAGAAGCTATGCGCAATCATTGTGCCGAGCGCCATCAAGATTCGTCAGATGCGGTGTCGCCCGCGCATACGGAAGCGGATCGCGGTCATGATCGGTGGCAGACGGATAATCAGCCGGCCCGACAATAACTTAGGCGCCCCCAAACCTACGTTTATCTATGCCGTGCTCTATTACCACCTAGAGTTCACTTCGGCCGCCACAGGGGCCTTCCAGAATTTTACGAAAGCAGGAATGCCCAATGTCACACCGCATCAACTTCGCGACCAAATCGCCGGACATCATGAAGAAGTTCGTGGCGTTCTTTGTCGCGAGCAAGCAAAATGCGGTCGAGGAGTCCATTCGCGACCTGGTTAACGTGCGTATCGCGCAGCTCAACGCCTGCACGTTCTCCCTGGACATGTACGTCAAGCAGGCGAAGCGCGATGGCGAGCGCGAACTACGCCTCTACCACCTGGCGTCCTGGCGCGGGGTCACATTGTTCTCGCCCCGCGAACGCGCTTCGCTCGCAGGGCCGAAATCGTCACGACGCTGCCTGATCTCGGCGTTTCGGACGAACTCTAGGACGCGTGTGTACCCAGTTGAGCGAGAGGCTCGGACCTCACGTTTGCGATGGCCGCAAATGCTTGGACGCGTATCAATGCGGGCTTCAAAACTGTTCCTGGCTCATCGGATGCGATGCTCCGACTCGACAAGATGGGATTGAACGAAATGCGCATGGCCGCGCTCGATGGAGCGCGGCCGTCTCCCTCGAACGATTGATGATTCAAGGACCCAGAAAAATGAAGATCGTTGTAATTGGCGGAACCGGACTTATCGGCTCGAAACTGGTGAAGCGCCTGCAAGCCAAGGGCCATGAAGTCGTCGCAGCTTCCCCTGCGTCGGGCGTGAATACCGCAACTGGGGAAGGCCTCGCAGATGTCTTGATCGGAGCCCAGATCGTCGTAGACGTCGCCAATTCGCCGTCCTTTGAAGACAAAGCCGTCATGGAGTTCTTCCAGAAGTCCGGACAAAATCTCCTTGCCGCCGAGGCGGCTGCCGGCGTCAAGCATCATGTGGCTCTCTCGGTCGTCGGGACCGATCGCCTTCAGGACAGCGGTTACTTTCGCGCCAAGCTGGCTCAGGAAAAGCTCATCAAGGACGCCAAGATTCCGTACACTCTGGTTCACTCCACCCAGTTTTTCGAGTTTATGTTCGGCATCGCTCAATCCGGTGCGCAGGGTGAGAAGGTACACCTTTCTCCTGCTATGATGCAGCCGATCTTCTCTGACGACGTCGCCGACCTGCTTGCCGACCTTGTCCTCGGGCAACCGGTGAATGGTGTTGCTGAAATCGCTGGTCCGGAGCCGATCCGTATCGCTGACGCGGTCACCAAGTACCTCCGCCAAATCGGCGACGGCCGGGAGGTCGTGGTCGATGAAAAGACGCCTTACTTTGGCGCACTGCTGGACGACAAGACCCTGATGCCGTCGAAGAGCGTCCGCCTCGGCAAGACCAAATACTCGGAGTGGGTGAAAACAGCGACGCCTCCGCCGGCACGCTGAAGTGTCCCTGGGCAACAGTTAGTCATATGTAGGCCATCCAGCCCGGCGTGTAGCTTCGCAGCGTCTGCTCGACGCTCACGGTGTCATCGCCTGGGTAAGCGATCGGCGGCCGCGCACCACCGTCCAGATCTTGGTGACGTCCGCGCCGGCCAGCGTGCCCGGGTCAGCGACGTTGATCCGCTCGAGCGGCAGGGCGTCAGCAGATGCCATAGGGCCGCGGCGAGATGCGCGCGCAGTATTGGCGTTCGGCACCTGCACCGCCTTCCGCTCCCAGATGACGGCATCTTCGAATTCGCTGCGAAGCATGTGGGTCAGCGCTTGGTATGAGTACGGAGGTCTCTACTAGGCTGGCCCCCGCCAACCTTGCCCAGCGTCACCATTCCTAAATTTCCGATACTTGAGAACCATTTTCGCCCATGGCCACCGATCTGGACCTGGACACTGTTTTATCGAGGCGGGTTTTTCGCGCGCTCACCTACATTTCGTTTGTCCTCAAACATGCTATTTACAAGCAAGAGATGTGGAATGAGCCGTGAGCAAAAAAGATGGGAAGCCCTCGTATTCGCCAACTGCTGGAGTTAGCTGCGACCTTGTCCGGGGTGATTGTCTATACGTCTGCGAACGGTTTTATGACTGGCGGTCTTGCGGTCGCCGGGCGCCAGGTCGGCGTAAGTGAAATCGAGGTCGGGGCGATCCTTGGCCTCGGAGCATTGGTCGGCGTTGTCATCGCACCGCTCTGGGGCTATGCCGCGGAAATCTGGAGTCGGCGGAAACTCATGCTTCTGGCTGTTCCGATGATCACACTCGGTCCAGCAGCGGTTGCGATCATTACCGCACATTCGGCATTGCTTCCTATGGCGGCAGTCGGATTCGCATTGGGAGCCGCAAGGCTGGTGCAGGCGGCGTTCGGGGCCGCCTCAATACCTGTCGCGCAAGCCTTCATCGCCAACATGACAACTCCCGACCATCGTGTCAGGGGGATGGGCGGCCTAAGCGCGGTGGTAAGTTCGGGTACCTTGATAGGCTCGGCCCTTCTTTGGGTCACCGGCCGTTTTGGGGTGGCGACGGGTTTCGCGGCCGTTGCGTCGTTTGGCGCTGCCGCGTGTGTATTGGTCTTCGCCTTCTTGCCTGACGCGGGACCCCGGATGAAGCTGCAGCCCGGCGAAACTGCGTTGCCTCTAGTTAGGATCTCTCCTTACCTCCTCATTACGTTTGTGGGATTTATCTCCTACACACTAGTGCCGCCAATATTTGCTCTGAGATTGATGGACCGGTTTGGACAGGAAGGCGGTACGGCGGCGGCGCAGACGGGATTTGTTCTCACCGTCGGCGTTCTGGCTGTCTGTATCGCTCAGGCGTTAATCGCCGTGCGTTCGAATTGGAACATACTCATCATGCTACGGGCCGGGGCTGCAGGTATTTTGCTCGGACTCGTAATGTTGCTGATGGCCACGGACTTGCTCGAGATGTGCATTGCGATGGGGGTTATCGGCTTCTCTGTCGGTTTTATAGCACCCGCAAATCTCGGAGCGATCAGCCTGGCTGCTGGGCGGGGTGCCCAAGGCAAGGTCGGTGGGCTCAATATGGCAGCGCGTGGGCTGGGTACAGCGATCGGACCCGTGGTAGGCACAACTCTTTATAGCATGAGCGTCGACGCTCCAATTTACGGCTCCCTGGTGCTTGTTGGGATTCTCCTTGTGATGACCTTCCTCGTGCCCGCTCGTGATGGCAGGCACCCTGTTGTCTCAGCCGCCGACAATCAGTCCTTCTCGAAAGATACGCTGATCTGGCGTGATCATCGCGAGCGGTGAAAGAGAAGGTAGCTACGCATACACGGGCTTCCGATCAATATCCGACAAGATTAGGAAAGGGCGGCTCAGCAACACCGACAATAGCCGTTGAAAGAATGTCTTTCAGTCAACCATTGGTTCTAGTGACAGCAGCTTTGGCCGTCGGCATAGTCGCTTACATGCTGACAGGAATGCACTTGATGCTTTTTCTCCCGATTGTCGCGTTGGCTCACTACGTCAGGGGCGCGGGAAAGCTCTTCATATTTGCAGCCTTTGCTGTCGGACTGTCCGTCTCGGCAGCGGCCGCGCTAAGCTTTACCGGCAATTCACGCGATCAAGCAGTGTCGTGGGCAATGTTCTTCGCCGTGGCGCTGGGTGCCAGCGCCATCATTCAAGGCCCCGCGGGTTTCACGCCTTCCGAAGTTGCCGGACAGTCGGCGGGAATGCAGGGAAACAAGAAGGCCGAAACCGCTACAAAATTTTCGGGCTTCGTCCATCCAGAGGACCGCGACGCGGCACATCAGGCGGCCTCCCGAGCATTCTGGAGCGGTTTTCCGCAGGTCATGAAGTACCGTCAGATCCAGCCCGACGGCAGCTATGTTTGGACCGAATACAGAGCCGAGCCAGGATACAGCGTAGCCATTGATACCCCGGCCAAGATTTCGGCTCAGCATCTGCCATGGACGGCCCCTGAATCGCTTGGTGAAACAGCTGAAGCCGCGCAAATAGCGCTGGTTCTTGAAACGATCTTCGGGACCGGTTGGGCAATGGATACGGTCGGAAGGTTTACATACACAACGCCAAACGCCCAGACGACGGTGGGCCAGACGCTTGCACAGATGAACGAACCTCTAACCGAAGCGACCTTCCTCGACGGGGGCGATCTGGGATGGAAACGAATATTCCACCCGGACGAATATGAGCGTGTAGCAGCTTCTCTTCGTCACTGTCTGCGGACGGGCGACAATTGGAACAACGAGTATCGCCTGAAAAGGGCCTCCACGGGAGAATATGGCTGGTACCGGGTCGCCATGCGGCCGACCCGCGATAGCCGCGGTCGCGTCACCGGATGGTACGGCATGTCCATCGACATCACGGTGTACAAGCAAACAGAAACCGCATTGCGTATACGGGAGCGTGAGCTTTCGCAGCTTATCGACATGGTCCCCGTTCACATCATGCGTCTCACCGGCACGGGGAGGCCAACGTTTTTCAGCAAGGGTACGCTAGGTTTCTTCGCACTTGGTGATCAGTATGTCGAGAGACCCGAGGCGACGCTGGGGATCATGCGAGACGCCGTTCATCCCGATGATGCAGTTAGACTGGGGGCAACGCTTCACCAGGCACTGAACTCGGGCGAGCCACTCGCAATAAGGTACCGGGTTCGCCGAGCCGACGGCATCTATCGCTGGATGGATAGCCGCGCCGAGCCGATTCGAGACGGCAGCGGAGTAATAGTCCAGTGGTACGCCGTTTCGCTGGACGTCGACGATCAGGTAGTGGCGCAGGATGAGTTGCGCCGCGCCCAGGAAGATCTCGCGCGTGCGAGCCAAGCCGCTAGCCTTTCCGAACTCTCTGCGTCCATAGCTCACGAGGTGGCGCAGCCATTGGCGGCTTTACTGTCGAGCTCGGAGGCTTGCCAGCGGTGGCTTGCAATCGACCCGCCAAATGTCGATCGGGCGCAACAGGCGTTGGAACGCATTGTTCGCAGCGGAAACGCCGCCACCGACATCGTACGTCGCATCCGCGCTTTGTTCGCACGATCTGGAGGCACCAGAGAGCCGACGGATCTGGGTCGCGTCGTGACTGAAGTGCATGATCTGCTGGCCGAGGAGCTACTACGGAACGATGTCAAACTCGAAGTCGAGGTCGAAAATGACCTACCTGTTCTCGCACTAGATCGGGTCCAGATTCAGCAGGTTCTGATCAATCTCCTGCGCAATGGTGTGGAGGCCATGGGTGCGGCCACGGAAAATCGAATCCTTCGCCTTGCCGTCGAGCAAGCTGAGGACATGGTTGAGATCGGTGTCAGCGACAGTGGTCCCGGCGTAGAAGACCCAAAGAAGATATTCGAGCCCTTCTTCACAACGAAACGTCAGGGGATGGGTATGGGCCTCGCAATCTGCAGGTCGATTGCTGAGTTCCATGGCGGCCGGCTGTGGGTGGAGAACAGCAAACCGCACGGTGCTCGCTTTGTCTTCACCTTGCCGATACTCCAGGATCGCTCTTGAGCAAACTCGTTTGATGAGCGAATGGGCGCTCGCCGCCGGAAATCAGCAGGTCGACCTCGATGGCCATTGCATCATTGGGCAGCACCGTCTTGTTGTGAGCCCGGCTCAGAAGGTTCATCGAGCGCCAGTCGGTTTCGGCAACCCGTCCTTCCGTGCCGTCGCTGAGCTGGACGGAGAATCTCCTTCAAAAGCCGGATTGGTGCGCAGACGAAAACAACGTAAGCGCTGTTCTGACCCCCACCTTTCGGCTCAGCGTCTGATCGTCGATTTTCGGGCCCAAAGAGGGCTCCGACACATGACGGTCAAAAGGGTTTACGCATAGCGCCAAGTCAGATGAGGCGGTGCAACCGTTCGAGATATTCACCGGCTCGGGCCGGCGTCGCGATTGCAGCGACGAGGAGAAGGAGCGGATCGTCACCGAGAGCTATGACGGTGCGATGTCGGTCTGCGCTGTTGCTCGATATACCCGTCGTGGGGATCTTTGCGAAAAACTTCCCACTCCTCCTTCAGTTTGCCATGGCCATAAGTCTTGCGGGCGCGGCCATCGATGATCTCGGTGCGCTTCTCGCTTTTGCGTTAAGATAAACGCCAGCGTAAAACGGATTCTTCAGCACCGAGATGACATTGCGATATCGGATAGCTTGTCTTCCGTCAGTGACAACAGTACCTGGCGACCGCTTCTCAGCTCTCGAAACCGGCTGAGGATCAGACGGACGGCTTCCTGCACGCGCAGATCCGGATCGAAACCAAGGCCCGCATCGCGGTACCAGATATAACCAATAGGAACGCTGATGCGTAGTTCTCCGCTTCTGGCCTTGGCACGCGCAGCGTCGAGCATGCGCGTGCGAATAATGCCAAGCTCGAATTCGCTGATCGTGCCCTTCATACCCAAAAGCAAACGATCATTAGGAGAGCACGGATTATAGACGCCGTCCTGGTCGATAACGCGGGCGTCCACGAGGCCGCAAAGTTCGAGCAAATGATGCCAGTCACGCCCGTTTCGGGCGAGACGCGAAGCATCGAAACACAAAATGGCGCCGACAATCTGAATCATCATCAATCACCTCGACCCGTCGGGAACCGTGCTGGCGCGCAGCATGCACAAGATCGTATTGGCGCCGTTGGCTCTCGATATCTTGCATGACTTGGCTTTGACTTGATTGTCGCACATAGACGACAGCTTTACGCTTCAGAAGCGCTGGCGGCAGAGGGCTAAACGCGTTCATGCGGCGCCTCCTTCTCCGCTACACAGGCCGCCTCCATCAACAACATGGCCAATGCCATCAGTGCGGCTTCGCTCTGGCGCGGGCTCATCCCACGCGTCGTCACCGAGTCGAACGCCATGATGAGCGCTTCAAGGGAAGCACGGGGCTTACCAATCTCCATGCCCGCATAGGCAATCGGATCCAGCATCCACGTCGGAATGACAATGACGTTACCGGGCGCCGTCTCCACGTGCGCGACCGCTCCGCCTTCGCGATGATCGACGCCTTGACGTCTCACGCGCTTCCCAAAAAGCGGATGATGTGGGTAATGAACGGTCACGTGTTCGCCGATATGGGCAGAATGACCTTTCAATGGCGCTCAACAGGAATTATGCGAAGCTCTTGATTATGCGTAGGCTCTCTGGCTCCTCGGCAAATAACCTTTGTTTTACAGCGATTTCGAAAGCAGCGTGACGTTTCCAACTGAGCATAATTTCATTCTCCCTGC
>Ga0315915_1000021_pt1:102500-120000 | contig 123817 bp, 91 predicted proteins | sample MpolbnodulesMG_FD_207738 | JGI IMG/M metagenome (GOLD analysis project Ga0315915, IMG submission 207738) | Medicago polymorpha root nodule microbial communities from Los Angeles, California, United States - branched nodules | ecosystem: Host-associated > Plants > Roots > Nodule... | reverse complement strand
AAGTAGCAGCAACAACTGGGTTTATTACGGGACAGCTTATGATGTTCATATCGATCTATTATGCGCCTTTGCATTTGGCTTTGATTAGACCTCATACAATAACTGCCCTAACTCTACCGTATCTTTTCTTTAATTTCGTATACAAAAACAATAAACACTATCATGATGTGGCTTCTCGCTATTATTTGGATTCTTATATCCAGAATCCAAATTCAATACGTAAATTTCGTATTTACAAAGTATTCTTTAACAATCTTTTTTTTCAGTTATCAAACCCCGTTCTTTTGCCAAGTTCAATCTTACTAAGATTAATGAACATTTATCTCTTTCGATCCAACAATAAATTGTTATTCTTAACAAGTAGTTTTCTTGGTTGGTTAATTGGTCATATCTTTTTGATGAAATGTATTGGATTGATATTATTAGTGTGGTCAAAGCAAAAAAATTCGATCAAATCTAAGTTAACTATGCGATTTGATAAGTACATTCTATTACAATTGCGAAATTATGTGGGTCAAATATTTGTTGTTTTTTCATTTGTTATCGTTGCCCACTATTTAGGCAGAGCACCGCTTCCATATTTTTTTAGTGATGAAATCTTAGAATTAGAAGAGGAAGAGAAGGGAAAGGATGAAATCAATGTTGAAATAGATTCGGAAACGGAAGAAACTAAACAAGAACAAAACGGCTCCATCGAAGACGAAGAAAATCTTTTTTCTTATCTTTTTCCGAAAAAAGATAAGACTTTGGACAACATTGAGCAAGATAATAATATCTTCGCATTGGAAAAACCTCTTGTTCTAACTATTCTTTTCGATTATCGAAAATGGAATAGGCCATTGCGATATATAAAAAACGATCACTTTGAAAGAGCCGTACGAGATGAAAATTCACAGTTTTTTTTTCATATATGTCAAAGTGATGGAAAAGAACGAATATCTTTCACGTATCCACCTGATTTATCTAGTTTTCTGAAAATCATGGAAAAAAAAATGGATCTCTTCACAAGAGATAAAATCTCCTATAATGATAATGAATTGTCTAATTATTGGAGCTCCACTAATAACGAAAAAAGAAAGAAACTAACCAATGAATTTTTGAAAAGGGCAAAAGTTCTAGATAAGAAATATAAGAAATATAAGAAATGTATTCCTGTGGATGTATTTGAAAACCGAATTAGATTGTCTAATGATAAGAGGAAAAGAAAATATTTAACTAAAATATATGATCCTTTCTTGAATGGACCTTTTCGTGGACAAAGCTTTTCACCATCAATTCAAAATGAAACTTACACAACAAATTCCATTTTGATAAATAAGATTCATGGTCTCCTTCTTTCTATTGATAGTAATTATCCAGAATTTGAACAGAAAATAGATCAATTTGATAGAAAATTTTTATTAACTGAAATTGGTTTTTTTTTTAACTTAATGAGTAAATTTTCGGAAAAATCCGTATCAAGTTTTAATTTTGACGGACTTTATTTATTTCCAGAACATGAACAAGTAAAAATCTATTCCGAAGAAAAAAAAAGAAAAAAAAAATTCTTATTTGAGGCAATTAGAACTGATCGGAACAACCAAACCATTTTTAATAGAAAGAAATGTAGTGGAATAAACGAAATCAGTAAACAAGTTCCTCGATGGTCATACAAGTTAATCGACGAAGTGGAGCAAGTGACGGAAAGACTAACAAAAGAGTATCAGATTCGTTCCCCAATAGTCCAACGTATAGTCATTTTTAATGGGGATACAGATTCACTGCTTGGTTCTAGAAATGACAACGAGGACGAGGCTATTCTTAAACAGGACCTAAATCACGAATTTTTTCTAATAAATGTTACACGCGAACCGGATTATGACCGAGAAATAATTAAGGGATCTATGCGCCCTCTAAGGCGTAAAACATCGATTATGAAACTTAGTCAAGGTCTCCATTCTCCCATTTTTGTGGAGATGATAAACCCATTATATTTTATTTTTGGTGATTTTTTTGAAATTATATCCCAATCTTGGAAAGAAAGGTTCAGGAAACCTGGTACTGACAATTCAGAATTTGAGGAGTTTCAGAAAAAGCTCGACGAAAAATACAAAGAGGAAGAGAAAGACGAACAGGAAAGAAGACTTCTAAAAATAGAAGAAGACTGGGAAAGTATTCTATATGGTCTAATAATTAGAAGTTTTGTATTACTAATCCAATCTTTTATTAGAAAATATATTATAGTACCTTCATTGATAATAACTAAAAATATCATTCGTATCCTATTATTTCAAAATCCCGAATGGTCAGAAGATTTTAGGGATTGGAGGAGGGAAGTTCATATTAAATGCACCTATCAGGGCATTCCAGTATCCCACAAAGAATTGCCAAAAAACTGGTTCAACGAGGGTATTCAGATAAGGATCTTAAACCCTTTTGTTCTGAAACCTTGGCACAATTCTAAGGTACAATCTACTGAAAAGAAAAAAAAAAGATCCACAGAAAAAAAAAATATACTGAAAACAAAAAAAAAATATACTGAAAACAAAAACTTCTGGTTTTTAACAGGTTATGGAACACTAGTAGAATCGTACCTTGATGAGGGTTACCCAAGCGCCCCACTTTCATTTTTGGATCCCGTTTTAAAAAAAATAAGCAAACAATTGAAAAAAGATTTGAAAAAGCGTTTTTTTCTAGTTCTAAAATTTTTAAATGAAAGAAAAAATTGGTTTCGAACTATGTTAAAAAAAATAGAAAACTGGAACATCAAAATCAAAAGGATTCTAGTTAGGTTCAAAACAGTAGATGAAACAATAGAGGAAACAATAGAGGAAACAATAGATGAAATAATAGATGAACTGAGTGAAAGCAAAAAAACTTCAACAATCAGTAAGAATAATTCAAAGATTGAGGTGATTGAGGAATCACCCGTTCAAATGGAATCTATTAATTGGACAAACTCTTCATTCACAGAAAAAAGGATAAAAGATCTTAATGTTAAAACAAAGACAATCATAAAACAAATAGAAACAATGACAGAAGAAAACAAAGAGGGGATTCTAACTTCAGAGATCAATTTGAATTCGAACAAAACTACTTATGATGCTAAAAGATTAGAATTACAAAAAAATATTTTGCAAATCTTACAAAGAAGATTTGTTCGATTAATACGTAAATCCTATTCTTTTTTCAAAATTTTCATAGAAGGGGTATACATAGATATCCTTGATATCCTTTTATGTATCAGTAGTCTTGCTAAGATCCATCAACAACGTTTTCTTGATTTTCGTGAATCAATAGACAAAAGACTAAATGTAATAAAATCCATTTACTACAAAAAAAAAATGGAAGAAAGAATTAAAAAAAAAAAGGAAGAAAATGAACTTATACCGATATCGATGATAGACAAATTTGAGACTATTAGGAATATGAATTCACAGAATTCTTTGGATCTATCTTATTTGTCACAAGGATATGTATGTTATAAATTAACAGAAATCCAACTTAATAATGAAATAAAGGATTCTTTTAATTCCAAATTAAGACATAAGAAATGTCCCGATTCGTTCATGAATCACTGGACAAATTGGTTAAAGCTTCATTATCAATATCATTTACCTAAGAAGAGATGGTCGAGATTAGTATCAGAAAAATGGAGGAATAGAATCAATGAACATCGTGTGGCTCAAAATAAAGATTTAGTTGAATATGATTCATATGAAAAAAATCCATTAATTCTTTTCAAAAAACAAAAACAAGAAGTATTTGAAATCAAAAGTCTTCGTAAAATTAAAAAACAACAAGCAGAAATTAAAAAACAACAAGCAGAAATTAAAAAAAAAATTAACAAACAATATAGATATGATCTTTTCTGCTATCAATATCTTCATTTTGCGGATAATAAAAAATCAATTATTTCTGGTTCTGAATATATACCACCGCAAGGAAAGAAAAACCAAGTGATTTCTTATAATTACAACCCTTATAATTACAACCCATGTAGAAAAGAATTTTTGGATAGCATAGGCGATATCTCTATCCAAAATTATCTAGAAGAAGAAGAATATGATATTCTAGATATGGAAAAAAATCGGGATAGAAAGTATTTCAATTGGATGGGAATGAATGGAAAAAGGAAAAAGACTTCTCTACCGAATAAGAATTTTTGGTTCTTTTCAAAATTAAACATCTTTTATTCTGCATATAAGATGAATCCTTGGATCTTACCAATAAAATTCTTTATTTTCCCGCTTTCTCGAGAAGATGAATTAGTGTTAGAAACGAAAAAATACGTGAGTTCAGTAGATGTAGATCTTAAACCTCGCTCATACTATTCTAAGTACTATTCTAAGAGATCAAATTCTAAATACAGGACCGATCTAAGGGGAGAACGGGATTTCTTACTATCAAAATATTTGGGTTTTTATTTGCACTGTGATAGTTCCGACCAAGAAATAGGAATGGATAATATCAACCTCTTAATTCTCCTGCTTAGAATGAAAAATTTTAAAAAAATTGTAATAAAGTCGATTCAAAAGCTAGAGCTAGATATAGAAATGCTGGTTGATTCAATTACGAAGGATTCTATTTATACAGAATGTAGGGACACTACGGACTTGAAGAAGAGTCTAATCTTTTTTATTGAACCTATTCGCCTGTCTAGAAAAAACCATGAACAATCTCTTCTATATCAAACCCTAAGACTACCGTTGATTCATAAGAGTAAGAGGCGAAAAAGTTGGAGTTGGAAAAAAAGTCGTGTTGAGCAAAAGATAAGAGAAAATAAAGATAAAAATCTTTATGATTTGTTTGTTCCTGAAAATCTTTTGTCCCCTAGACGCCGTAGAGAATTGAGAATTCTAACTTGTTTCAATCCTAGGGATAGAAAGACTGTGCATAGAAAAACAATAAAAGACAATGAGAATAAAATAAAAAATGTTTCTCAAGTTTTGGCTAACAATAAAGATCTTGATAGCGAAACAAAAAAACTAATGAATTTTAAATTATTTCTTTGGCCAAATTATCGATTAGAAGATTTAGCTTGTATAAACCGCTATTGGTTTAATACCCATAATGGAAGCCATTTCAGTATATTAAGGATACATATGTATCCTCGATTGAAAGATTAATGTAGAATCTACATTTATCTTCTATTTATCATTATCATAATATTTTATGTAACATATCTGATATGTGAATATATATATATAAATAAATAAAAATATTTATTTATATATATATATTCACATATTTATATATATATATATAAATAAATTGTGGGATTGATACGAATTCAATGATGTATCCATAAAATAGAAATAAATAGAAATAATGAATCAAAAAAAGGGTCTTCTTTTTATTTGAATATTTGAAATAGACAAGACAATAGAATTTTTTATTTATTCAATTAATAAATATAGTATTTATTTTTATATCTATTTGAATTCCATTCCTTAATAATATAATTGATTTGAAAAAAAAAAAATTAAGAATTGTTCAGTAAATTAAGATAATTTTATATACAAAATTAAAAATTAGTGTCATTACTATTACTGATCAATAAAAATATCTACCAAAAACGAGGGGGAGAGAAAAGCTTTCATTTTATGATAAAAAATTCATTTATACCTGTTATTTCACAAAAAAAAAAAGAAGAAGAAAACCCAGGATCAGTTGAATTTCAAGTATTCAATTTCCATAATAAGATACTAAGACTTACTTCACATTTGGAATTACACCCAAAAGACTATTTATCTCAAAGGGGTTTACATATAATTCTAGGAAAACGGCAACGACTACTGTCTTATTTGTCAAAGAAAAATAAAATACGTTATAAAAAATTAATAAATAAGTTGGGTATTCGGGATTCACAAATTCGTTAATTTCAAAAATCATTTTCAATTATTCGATTTATTAGATCCTGAATTTTGATGAACTTTTTTTTTTAACGATTCATGGAAGAATGAATCGAGGAAAAACCTATGAATGTGCCAGCTACAAGAAAAGACCTCATGATCGTCAATATGGGGCCTCAACACCCATCAATGCATGGTGTTCTTCGACTTATTGTTACTCTGGATGGTGAAGATGTTATTGATTGTGAACCAATATTGGGTTATTTACACAGAGGTATGGAAAAAATTGCGGAAAATCGAACAATTATACAATATCTGCCTTATGTAACACGTTGGGATTATTTAGCTACTATGTTCACAGAAGCAATAACCGTAAATGGACCGGAACAATTGGGAAATATTCAAGTACCTAAAAGAGCCAGCTATATACGAGTAATTATGTTGGAATTAAGTCGTATAGCTTCTCATCTACTATGGCTGGGCCCTTTTATGGCAGATATTGGTGCACAAACCCCCTTTTTCTATATTTTTAGAGAAAGAGAATTAATATATGATCTATTTGAAGCTGCGACAGGTATGAGAATGATGCATAATTATTTTCGTATTGGAGGAGTAGCGGCTGATCTACCCTATGGTTGGATAGATAAATGTTTTGATTTCTGCAATTATTTTTTAACAAGGGTTATTGAATATCAAAAACTTATTACGCGAAATCCAATTTTTTTAGAACGAGTTGAAGGCGTAGGTGTTGTTGGTAGAGAGGAAGTTCTAAATTGGGGGTTATCAGGACCAATGCTTCGGGCTTCCGGAATACAATGGGATCTACGTAAAGTCGATAATTATGAGTGTTACGAGGAATTGGATTGGGAAGTTCAATGGCAAAAAGAAGGAGATTCATTAGCTCGTTATTTAGTTCGAATTGGTGAAATGATGGAATCCATTAAAATTATTCAACAGGCTTTGGAAGGAATTCCAGGTGGGCCCTATGAAAATTTAGAAATTCGCTCCTTTGATAGAGAAAAGGAGGCAGAATGGAATGATTTTGAATATCGATTCATTGGTAAAAAATCGTCTCCGACTTTTGAATTGCCGAAACAAGAACTTTATGTGAGAGTTGAGGCCCCCAAGGGGGAATTAGGAATTTTTCTAATAGGAGATCAGAATGGTTTTCCTTGGAGATGGAAAATTCGTCCACCTGGTTTTATCAATTTGCAAATTCTTCCTCAATTAGTTAAAAGAATGAAATTGGCTGATATTATGACAATACTAGGTAGCATAGATATCATTATGGGAGAAGTTGATCGTTGAAATGATAATTGATACAACGGAAGTCCAAGATATAAATTCTTTTTCCGGATTGGAATCTTTCAAAGAGGTCTATGGAATTCTATGGATACTTGTACCTATTTTGATTCTTGTATTGGGAATCACAATAAGTGTACTAGCAATTGTATGGTTAGAAAGAGAAATATCTGCAGGGATACAACAGCGTATTGGACCCGAATACGCCGGTCCTTTTGGAATTCTTCAAGCTCTAGCAGACGGAACAAAACTACTATTCAAAGAGAATCTTATTCCATCTAGGGGAGATATTCGTTTATTCAGTATCGGACCCTCCATATCAGTGATATCAATTCTAATAAGTTATTCAGTAATTCCCTTTGGCTATAACTTTGTTTTATCTGATTTCAATATCGGTGTTTTTTTATGGATTGCTATTTCGAGTATTGCTCCCATTGGACTTCTTATGTCAGGATATGGGTCAAATAATAAATATTCCTTTTTGGGTGGTCTACGAGCTGCTGCTCAATCGATTAGTTATGAAATACCATTAACTCTATGTGTCTTATCAATATCTCTACGTGCGATTCGTTGAAACCCAAAAAGCTATTCGATGCTATTGCTATGCTCCTCTCTTTATAGTACTATAGAGGAAAGGAGTCGAATAAATTAAATAGAAACCTTCATTATCTTAATTTGATTTTTCACAATATCGGATTGAAGAACTAAATTAGATAGTTATATGAGTGAAATAAAACAGCTTATATTGAATAAAATTTCAGAATACTCTATTACTTATAGTTAACAGATAGTATGATGATGTGAAATGGCAGTAAAAATATTGAGTCTCATTTTCTATGTATAAGAATGAAGTCAAATAAAATAAATTATAAAGAGAAGAGGACATTTAACCCAAGATTGGATAATCTTTTTCATCCTGTTTTGAAGCGGGCTCAAAAGACCAACCTTATTGAGTTTTAGTTATCATTTGTATGATCATAGATGTATTAAATTAAAATGAATAAGGGGTTAATAAAAAAAGGAGTGGATGGTTAGAAACACCAAGATACACAAAGGATTAGTAACACAGATTTTGTAAATGATCCAAAAGACAATTTACGCATAATAGAAAAAGAATACTAATTGGGGCTTTAAGTTGGTAGAAAAAATCAAGCAGTACTCCCCATAACTCCGATCCAGAGTATGCTTCCATCCACTGATTAAATACATTACTATCAGGAACGAAAAAATCCTTTAAAAATTTTTAAGTCCCTTTTTCATAGCACAAAAAAGAAGAATAGGAACGAAAAAAGAAGAAGAAATCATAAACGAAAAGCAGATCTCTTTTTTGTTTATGATTTCTTATATCCATATTCATGGAGATCAAATTCACATGATACTTAAGAAACGAATGTGTAATTCTTTTTCGTAATTCAAAATGCAGAGGATTATGGAGAATTCTAAAAGAGTATTTTATTGAAGAATTCAGTTATTACTCAACAAATTCAAATTTCGATTTTTAAGGGATGAGATCAATTCAGAAGTGCCTTAGTTGTATCTTTTATTAAAATGGATTTATCTTTTCTTTCTTATTTAGTTCTAGAACAGACAGAATTGAATGGGTCTAATTCAGAACCGTTTGATAAATTTAAATCTTCTATATCTTATGGATATATCACGAGATAAATAATCGTCTCGGTCCTTAGATTTACTTAAGGCTTTCCAGGAGCCGTATGAGGTGAAAATCTCATGTACGGTTCTGTAATAGAGATGGGAACAGTAATGTTATCATCGACTAGGATTATCTAACAGTTTAAGTACAGTTGATATAGTTGATGCGCAATCAAAATATGGTTTTTGGGGATGGAATTTGTGGCGTCAACCTATCGGTTTCATTGTTTTTCTAATTTCTTCACTAGCAGAATGTGAAAGATTACCTTTTGATTTACCAGAAGCAGAAGAAGAATTAGTAGCGGGTTATCAAACAGAATATTCGGGTATTCGATTTGGTTTATTTTACGTTGCTTCCTATTTAAACCTTTTAATTTCTTCATTATTTGTAACAGTTCTTTACTTGGGCGGTTCAAATATCTCTATTCCGTACATATTCGTTTCTGAGTTTTTTGAAATCAATAAAACATATGGAGTTTTTGGAACTACAATTGATCTCTTTATTACATTAGCTAAAACTTATTTTTTCTTATTCGTTTCTATCATAACAAGATGGTCTTTGCCTAGGCTAAGAATGGATCAATTATTAAATCTTGGATGGAAATTTCTTTTACCTATTTCTCTCGGTAATCTATTATTAACAACTTCGTCTCAATTGTTTTCACTGTAAAAGATTTATTTTCTATATTCATAACTTGTCTCAAATAAGAGAAAGAAATAAAACAAAAATATTCATAGATATTTACGATATGTTCCTTATGGTAACTGGGTTCATGAATTATGGTCAACAAACAGTCCGAGCTGCAAGGTACATTGGTCAAAGTTTCATGATTATCTTATCTCACGCAAATCGTTTACCTGTAACTATTCAATATCCTTATGAAAAATTAATCACATCGGAACGTTTCCGGGGTCGAATCCATTTTGAATTTGATAAATGCATTGCTTGTGAAGTATGTGTTCGTGTATGTCCTATAGATTTACCCGTTGTTGATTGGAAACTGGAAACTGATATTCGAAAGAAACGATTGCTAAATTACAGTATTGATTTCGGAATCTGTATTTTTTGTGGTAACTGTATTGAGTATTGCCCAACAAATTGTTTATCAATGACTGAAGAATATGAACTTTCAACTTATGATCGTCACGAATTGAACTATAATCAAATTGCTTTGGGCCGTTTACCAATGTCAGTAATTGATGATTATACAATTCGAACAATTCAAATAAAAAAAGAGAATTTTTTATAATTAAAAATTATTTTTATTCTTATAAAATAAAAAAGAAAATCAGAATAGTATAGAATATATATATATATATAACTCTATAAATAATGATAATCTATATATATATATTCTATAGAATATAAGAATATATAAAGAATATAAGAATATATAAGAGAATAATCAAAATATAATATAAAAAAAATGAAAATTAATAATTTATGTTATATCTACTTTTATATTTTTGTTTGAATATAGTTTCAAACTACTTTTTAGTATAAAGACTGGAATGACATTGATTATCTAACTGTAACTATATATCAATCAATTCAAACTCCTTAGGATTTTTTTTCAATCCAAAAAAAAAAATTAAGTATATAAATTTTTTTTTTCCTGGTCATATCAATACGGTCATGAAATTTCGATTTCTTTGTCTTTTTTTTTTTTACATATAATGGATTTGCCTGAAACGCTACACGATTTTCTTTTAGTCTTTCTGGGATCGGGTATTATATTAGGAAGTCTAGGAGTAGTCTTACTTACCAACCCTATTTTTTCTGCTTTTTCGTTAGGACTGGTTCTTGTTTGTATATCCTTATTATATATTTTATCAAACTCCCATTTTGTAGCTGCATCACAGCTACTTATTTACGTGGGAGCTATTAACATTTTAATCCTATTTGCTGTGATGTTCATGAATAGTTCCGAATATTACCAAGATTTTAATCTTTGGACTGTTGGGGATGGAATTACTTTGATAGTTTGTACAAGTATTTTTGTTTCACTAATAACTATTATTCCAGATACTTCATGGTACGGAATTATTTGGACTACAAGACCAAATCAGATTATTGAGCAAGATTTGATAAGTACTAGTCAACAAATTGGAATTCATTTATCAACCGATTTTTTTCTTCCATTTGAACTAATTTCAATAATTCTTTTAGTTGCTTTGATAGGTGCAATTGTCGTAGCTCGCCAGTAAGAAATCTTTATAGAATTAGTAATATAAATCAAGATTTTATTTTTTTTTTTTCAATTCTATGTTATGTATAAACTCTTTTTTTTTATTGCCGATATATTCTTTTGTTCCAGACTTGGTATATTTTTTAGTCAATTGAATCTGTTGAATTGTTGTTCATATTGAAATGAATCAAAATTAATAAGGAGTTGGTCCATGATGCTCGAACATGTACTTGTTTTGAGTGCCTATTTATTTTCTATTGGTATCTATGGATTGATCACGAGCCGAAATATGGTTAGAGCCCTTATGTGTCTTGAACTTATACTGAATGCAGTTAATATAAATCTCGTAACTTTTTCTGATTTTTTTGATAATCGCCAATTAAAAGGAAATATTTTTTCCATTTTTGTTATCGCTATTGCAGCCGCTGAAGCAGCTATCGGACTGGCTATTGTTTCCGCAATTGCTCGTAACAGAAAATCAACCCGTATCAATCAATCGAATTTGTTGAATAAATAGCATTAATTAATCATAATTAATAAAAAAAATTCAATTCAAATAGTGAGTGTAATATTTATCAATTCAAATTAATATGTATTCTACTATTCTACACAACTTATGATCATGTTTGCATTGCCTAAATCATAAGAAATCAAAGTATCCTGGTCCTCTTCTATTCCTTCTTCTAAATTTATCTAAACATCTTTTTTGATTAACAATATTATAACAAATCATCGATTCATCTGGTATATAAATATATGATTCATTTACGAGTTTACTAGATCGATAATTTTCATTTTTTATGTTCAAAAATTACTATCGATACAATGTCACATTCAGTAAAGATTTATGATACATGTATAGGATGTACTCAATGTGTCCGAGCTTGTCCCACAGATGTATTAGAAATGATACCTTGGGATGGATGTAAAGCTAAGCAAATAGCTTCTGCCCCAAGAACAGAGGACTGTGTTGGTTGTAAGAGGTGTGAGTCTGCTTGTCCGACGGATTTCTTAAGTGTTCGGGTTTATTTAGGGCCTGAAACAACTCGAAGTATGGGTCTAGCTTATTGATACGTTTCAAAAAACACCACACGAATACGTTTTTTTACTGGCAAAAACCCGTGCTCAAAAAAAAATACAAAATATTTTTTTGAGCACGGGCTTTTCTGGCCCAAGTGTATCTTATTTTTATGACGAATTATTTTCCTTGGTTAACAATAGTTGTAGTTTTCCCAATAGCCGCAGGTTCCTTAATTTTCTTATTCCCTCATAGGGGAAATAAAGTAATTAGGTGGTATAGCATTTGTATATGCTTAATCGATCTCCTTCTAACAACCTATGCATTTTGTTATCATTTCCAATTGGATGATCCACTAATTCAACTGACGGAGAATTATAAATGGATCAATTTTTTTGATTTTTACTGGAGATTGGGAATAGATGGACTCTCTATAGGACCTATTTTACTGACGGGATTTATAACTACTTTAGCCACTTTAGCGGCTCAGCCGGTTACTCGAGAATACCAATTATTCTATTTCCTGATGTTAGCAATGTATAGCGGTCAAATCGGACCATTTTCTTCTCGAGACATTTTACTTTTTTTCATCATGTGGGAATTGGAATTAATTCCCGTTTATCTACTTTTAGCCATGTGGGGGGGAAAGAAACGTTTGTATTCAGCTACAAAGTTTATTTTGTACACTGCAGGAGGTTCTATTTTTTTATTAATGGGAATTCTGGGGATCGGTTTATATGGTTCTAAGGAACCAACATTAAATTTTGAAACATTAACTAATCAATCGTATCCCGTGGCGCTAGAAATAATATTATATACGGCATTTCTTATTGCTTTTGCTGTCAAATCGCCGATTATACCCTTACATACATGGTTACCAGATACTCACGGAGAGGCACATTACAGCACTTGTATGCTTTTAGCCGGAATCTTATTAAAAATGGGAGCATATGGGTTGGTTCGAATTAATATGGAATTATTTTCCCACGCTCATTCAATATTTTGCCCCTGGTTAATGATATTAGGTTCTATTCAAATAATCTATGCCGCTTCAACATCTTTTGGTCAACGTAATTTAAAAAAAAGAATAGCTTATTCTTCGGTATCTCATATGGGTTTCATAATTCTAGGAATTGGTTCTATAAGTGATACTGGGCTCAACGGGGCCGTTTTACAAATAATATCTCATGGATTTATTGGCGCTGCCCTTTTTTTCTTGGCAGGAACTAGTTATGATAGACTACGTCTTCTTTATCTTGACGAAATGGGCGGAATGGCTATCCCAATGCCAAAAATATTCACGATTTTCACTATCTTATCGATGGCTTCTCTTGCATTGCCGGGCATGAGTGGTTTTGTTGCCGAATTGATAGTTTTTTTTGGAATAATTACTAGTCAAAAATATCTTTTCATGATGAAAATACTAATTACTTTTGTAACCGCAATTGGAATGATATTAACTCCTATTTATTTATTATCTATCTTACGGCAGATGTTCTATGGATACAAGTTTTTTAATACACCAAACTCTTATTTTTTTGATTCTGGGCCGAGAGAATTATTTATTTCGATTTCTATCCTTATACCCGTAATAGGTATTGGTATTTATCCAGATTTCATTTTTTCATTCTCGGTTGACAAGGTTGAAGCTATTCTAGCTAATTTTTGATAGAGCATTTTCATGAATAAATGAATCAAAAAGATAAAAAACCTTATGAAAAAAAGAATATTTTTCTGTTAGATTCACTTAAAAAAATGGAAATTATAATCCAATATGTTTGTTGTTTGTGAGAACCCCTTGAATCATTACATTACTTGATTGAAAGGGTTCTCCACGATTTATGGAAAGTATATATTTATATGCTTTCCATATTTTGATTTCTCAGGTTCTTTACTCATTGAAATTTAATTAGATGTAAATGAACCATAACTATGTAGTCCTATTCCTAATAGATTGATCCCCAAATAACATATCCAAATTATAAGAAATCCGATAGAGGCCACTATTGAAGAATTTACACCTTCAAATTTTTTATTTTTTCTAGTATGTAAATAAATCGCGAATATGGTCCAAGTAATAAAGGCCCAAGTTTCCTTTGGATCCCAATTCCAATAGGACCCCCATGCCTCGTTAGCCCATACTGCCCCTGAAAGAATACCTATCGTTAAAAACAGAAAACCCAGACTAATAATACGATAACCCCAACGATCCAATTGTTGAATAAATTGAGACCTATAATAATTTCGAGAAGAAAAAGATGTTTTTCGTAAAACATTGTTTCTTTCATTCATATTCATGTATTTTATTTCGACAAAATCAACTGATTTATTTAAAAAATCCAAATTCTTGGTAAAAGCAAGAATTTGGATGGCTTCTTGAAACGTAATGACTAAAATAGCTACTGATAATAATGATCCACATAAAAGAGCTGCATAGCCCAATATCATCATACTTACGTGCATCATTAGCCAATGGGATTGTAGAGCGGGGACTAATATTACAGATTGATGCATTTTGGTTAAAAGACCCGAAGTCGCAAAGCCTTGGGTAAAAATAACACTTGGTGCGATTATTGTACTTAAAAGGTTTTTCTCCTTTTTAAAACACGGAACCATATGAAAAATGGAAAAACCCCATGAAAGAAAGATTAGTGATTCATATAAATCACTAAATGGTAAATGGCCAGAAAAAAACCAACGAGTAATTAACAATCCCGTTACACAGAAAAAAGTTATTATCATGGCTTTTTTGGACAAATCATATAATCCTACGATTTCATTGACTAATAAGGTTATCAAATGAATTGAAATAACAATTGATATGACGGAAAACGATATATGACTTAATATATGCTCTAAAGTTGAAAATATCATATCTATAATGAAAATAAATATCTATAATGAAAATAAAAAAGGTATAAATACTAGGAATAGAAATAGGGAATTGAATTCATTATAGGACTTCTTCTTTTCAAATTTTAATAAGATAAGATAGGATGCCATGCCGCTACTCGGACTCGAACCGAGATGCTCTAGCACTGCTTCCTAAGAGCAGCGTGTCTACCAATTTCACCATAGCGGCTTACTCGAAATCATAATAACCAACTCTTTAGTCAATCGTCGAGATTGAAAGAATCGCTTAAAGTGCACTATTTATTGAGTACATTTCTTTACTAAACATTTAGTATAAATTGAGAATAAGAAGTAAATTTAAAATTTGTATTTATTCGAATATAAAAAAAATGAAAAAATAATAATCGAAATTCATATAGAAATCAAAATGTTCTATTATTATTTTTTTTTTTTTCATTTCCAGTGTTCGTTTTCAAATTTAACACTACATTCCAAAAAAATGAAAAAAAAAAAAATAATTAGATTCTATATATTTAGAATCTATTATATATAATAGATTCTAAATATATGTTCCATATTCTAGACTAATATTAGTATAAAATGAGTATTAAAGAATACTCTTTGAATCGAGCTAATTTATATTATTCCAATCCAACATTTTTATTTGTTACAAAAAAAACTTTTTGATTTACCTGTAAAAATGGATTGAGCTAATGAAAAGGCTTTCAATGCTGTCCAATATCCCTTTTTTTTCCAAAAATTTTTACGAATATTTTTTTTTGATATAGAAGTGCGTTTTTTTGGAACTGCCATACAATTAGGATAGTTTTTTTCTTACTATAGTTCGATGTGAAAGACATTTGTTCTGTAAATGAAAACGAATTATTCTGTAATTAGCCGTATGTCTTATTTATCTTAATTCCCTCTTTCTTTTTTTTCTATCTAAAGTAAAAACATTGAATATTATAAACCTTTTCCAAATATTTCATAGATAATAGATCTATATCTATGGATCTCTTTTTATTATAATGTAAAAGAATCAATTAGTTCAAAAAGAAACTAATTTATATTGTTTTTATAATTTATATCAAAATAAACAAATGTTCTTCGTTTTGGTGTAATGATTTATCCCCACCCCCATCCTCATTCTCATTCTATAGATCAAAATTTTGATTTTATTTATTATTATGTAATTTCATTATTATTTATTAATAGTCATTTTTCTTAATATATATATATAAATGACTAACATAGTTATTTATATTACTTATAATTATATTAATATTAAGATTTTTTTTTTATTTTCACTAGGAATTTGGTTATTGGCCGATTTTGACTTTGTACTTTCCAATATTGGAACGATTGTGCAAAGATTAAGAACAATTAAGAATATAAAATTCGATTTATTTATCCACTTTTTATTAACCGAACCTCTTTACAAAAGAGATAAAACAAATGAATAAGAAACAAAATTCATCAAGAATCAAAATATTTTTTTATTCTTTATTTTTTTTGTATGGAATATATACATCAATATTCATGGATCATACCTTTCATCCCACTTCCAGTTCCTATTTTAATAGGGGTAGGCCTTCTACTTTTTCCTACGGCAACAAAAAACATTCGCCGTATGTGGGCTTTTCCTAGTATTTTATTGTTAACGATAGTTATGATTTTTTCGATCGATCTATCTATTCATCAAATCGAGAATAGTTCTATCTATCAATATGTATGGTCTTGGACTATAAATAATGATCTTTCTTTAGAGTTTGGCTACTTGATTGATTCACTTACTTCTATAATGTCAATATTAATCACTACTGTTGGGATTCTGGTTCTAATTTATAGTGATAGTTACATGTCTCATGATCAAGGCTATTTGAGATTTTTTACTTATCTGAGTTTTTTTAATACTTCAATGTTAGGGTTAGTTACTAGTTCAAATTTGATACAAGTTTATATTTTTTGGGAATTGGTTGGAATGTGTTCTTATCTATTAATAGGTTTTTGGTTCACACGTCCTATTGCGGCAAATGCTTGTCAAAAAGCGTTTGTAACTAATCGTGTGGGGGATTTTGGTTTATTATTAGGAATTTTAGGTTTTTATTGGATAACGGGTAGTTTGGAATTTCGGGATTTATTTCAAATATTCAACAACTTAATTTATAAGAATGAGGTGAATCTTTTTTTTGTTACTTTGTGCGCCCTCTTGTTATTTTGCGGATCAGTTGCGAAATCTGCCCAATTCCCTCTTCATGTATGGTTACCAGATGCTATGGAAGGTCCTACTCCTATTTCCGCTCTTATTCATGCTGCTACTATGGTAGCAGCAGGAATTTTTCTTGTAGCTCGACTTCTTCCTCTTTTCATAGTTATACCCCCCATAATGAGTGTAATAGCTTTGATAGGTATAATAACAGTAGTATTAGGAGCTACTTTAGCTATTGCTCAAAAAGATATTAAGAAAAATTTGGCCTATTCTACAATGTCTCAATTGGGTTATATGATGTTAGCTTTAGGTATGGGCTCTTATCGAGCCGCTTTATTTCATTTAATTACTCATGCTTATTCAAAAGCATTGTTATTTTTAGGATCTGGATCCATTATTCATTCAATGGAAGCTATTGTTGGATATTCTCCAGATAAAAGTCAAA
>Ga0315915_1000021_pt1:20000-97500 | contig 123817 bp, 91 predicted proteins | sample MpolbnodulesMG_FD_207738 | JGI IMG/M metagenome (GOLD analysis project Ga0315915, IMG submission 207738) | Medicago polymorpha root nodule microbial communities from Los Angeles, California, United States - branched nodules | ecosystem: Host-associated > Plants > Roots > Nodule... | reverse complement strand
TATCTATAGAGATTAGAATTGAAAAAAAAAAATATGAATAGATACGATACCTAGAAAACAAGTTAAAACCCATTAATGGACTATCTCCGCTCGCTTGTTCCATCCAATTGTTCTAGGACAACAAGCTAGTTAGAAATCCTTTATTTTTTGGACCAATCGCTCTTTTGATTTTGGAAAAAAATATCTTTATCAATATACTCTTTCTTCTACACATTTATTGCTACCCCATAACATAATGGAGAATAGCTAATAATTAGGACTCATAACAAAAATGCTTAATCCATTCGTTGGAAAAACTTTTTCCACAGCAAGCACTAATCCTTTTTTAACGTATAATTAGATGTGGTAATCATTCAAATAAAAAATGAAAGCTCGTTGCTTTTTTTTTGTTTCCCTATAATTGGAGCATCTAAGCTCTATCCTTTTATTAATTAAACCCAACTGAATTCATTTGTTCCGAGCCAACAATTCAAACGAAAATTTGGGCCGGGTCCAAGAAAAATTTTTAGAATTCACCATTGATACGACATGCTGCTTTTTCCATTCATTCCTTTCTGGATCAGTCGTGGTCTTACAAACCCTACCGATGGTATGGATGAACCCATTAGTTCATAGAAATGTGTAAAAAATGGAGTCGCACTTAAAAGCCGAGTACTCTACCATTGAGTTAGCAACCCTAATAAAAAAAAAAAAAATAGAAGGATGTGTATATCCAATCGCAATAAAAAAAAGATAGAATTCTTTAATATTAAAAAAATGTTGCATATTACATTAAATTACAATGAAAAAACGTCTTGTTGGATACAAACTAAATCATTATTTGACGAAGTAAAAATAAATCTATGTAACATGAGTCAATCCATCCTTTTATTCACAATCGTATTATATTTGTTTGATACACTGTTGTCAATGTTGTCAATGTTGAAAAAAAACACAATCGAGAAAACAAATATATAAATATTTATATTCTACTTTTTTATTTTTAAATAAAAATTCTTTCTATTTAACTATTTAATTCATTCTATTATGATATTTAATTAGAATGTTATAATTATTAATTAGATTATTAACTAGACTATATCTATTCCAAATCAAAAAATATACCAACCGGAAAGATCCATAGGATTCATTATAGATACAAGAAGTATTTTTGTATTGTGTATTTTATTCGGCTCAATCCTTTTAGTAAAAGATTGGGCCGAGTTTAATTGAAATTAATAGAACGAATGATAATTACTGGATTACAAAGTATCCATTGCTGGGAATTCAAATAGTATCCATTGCTGGGAATTCAAATTTGATCTCCTTCCAGACTTCACAAGCAGCAGCTAATTCAGGACTCCATTTGGTAGCTTCACGAATAATTTCATTACCCTCACGAGCAAGATCACGTCCCTCATTACGAGCTTGTACACATGCTTCCAGAGCTACTCGATTCGCTACGGCACCAGGTGCATTTCCCCAAGGGTGTCCTAAAGTTCCTCCACCGAATTGAAGTACAGAATCATCTCCAAATATCTCGGTCAGAGCAGGCATATGCCAAACATGAATACCACCCGAAGCAACAGGCAGAACACCAGGTAAAGAAACCCAATCCTGAGTGAAAAAAATACCGCGACTTCTATCTTTTTCAACAAAATCATCACGTAGTAAATCAACAAAACCTAAAGTAATATCCCTTTCTCCTTCCAGTTTACCTACTACAGTACCAGCGTGAATATGATCTCCACCTGACATACGTAACGCTTTAGCTAATACACGAAAGTGCATACCATGATTTTTCTGTCTATCAATAACTGCATGCATTGCACGGTGGATATGAAGAAGTAGACCATTATCGCGGCAATAGTGAGCCAAGGTAGTATTTGCAGTGAATCCACCGGTTAAGTAGTCATGCATTACGATAGGCACGCCCAATTCTCTAGCAAATACAGCTCTTTTTATCATTTCTTCACAGGTGCCCGCAGTAGCATTCAAATAATGTCCTTTGATTTCACCAGTTTCGGCCTGTGATTTATAAATAGCTTCGGCACAAAATAAGAAACGGTCTCTCCAACGCATAAATGGTTGGGAGTTCACATTTTCATCATCTTTGGTAAAATCAAGTCCACCGCGTAGACATTCATAAACAGCTCTACCATAATTTTTAGCGGATAAACCCAATTTAGGTTTAATAGTACATCCCAATAAGGGACGTCCATATTTGTTCAATTTATCTCTCTCAACTTGGATTCCGTGAGGAGGACCTTGAAAAGTTTTAACATAAGCAACGGGGATTCGCAAATCTTCCAGACGTAGAGCACGCAAGGCCTTGAACCCAAATACATTACCTACAATGGAGGTAAACATGTTAGTAACAGAACCTTCTTCAAAAAGGTCTAAGGGATAAGCTACATAAGCAATAAATTGACTCTCTTCTCCAGCAACAGGTTCGATGTGGTAGCAGCGTCCTTTATAACGATCAAGACTGGTAAGTCCATCGGTCCACACAGTTGTCCATGTCCCAGTGGAAGATTCGGCAGCTACCGCTGCACCTGCTTCTTCAGGCGGAACTCCAGGTTGAGGACTTACTCGGAATGCTGCCAAGATATCAGTATCTTTGGTTTCATAGTCAGGAGTATAATAAGTCAATCTATAATCTTTAACACCAGCTTTGAACCCAACCGTTGCTTTAGTTTCTGTTTGTGGTGACATAAATCCCCCTTACAACTCATGAATTAAGAATTCTAGCAACAACAAGGTCTACTCGACATAACTTAGGAGTTAATAAAACCTTTCGCAAATGATCGATCAACTAATATTATCAATTAATCCGAATGGTTCATTATTTAATTTAACCATGATATTTGATTTGGCAAATACATCATTATTCTATACTCTTTCCTATGTATGGCGCAACCCAATCCTTTTTTTTTCAAATTTCGAGCCTCTTATTTTTTTTTTATTTTTGAATCGAATTTTTTATTCTCAATAATAAAAAATTTACTCTTGACCTTGACAGTGATATATGTTGTATATGTAAATCCTAGATGAAAAAATGGGCAAAATTAGCCCACGATAAAGAAAAATAGGTAAAAAAAAAATATAGGCTAAGTATAAATCCCATGTATGCTGAGGAAATAAAAAATGAGATAGAAAAACTGAATCGTAAACAAAGTTCAGGTTCGAATTCCATAGATAATATAGATAGTATTGTCTATAATCTATAACAAATGAAAGACTTTCAAAAGATTTCATCCAATTAAAATTTTCATAATGACTGGGTTGACTTTGAAAATTCATTCATTGAAATTGAATTGGTTGGGTGGTACCAAGAAAATCGATTATTAACTTACATTTCTTATTAAATATTAATTTAATTAACTTTAAATATTAATTGAATTAACTGATCAACGTGCTTTGTTATCAAACATTTTTTTCTTGATTTCAATTTTTTTTATTTTTGAAAAAAAAAAAAAAAAAACGGATATATTTTAATATGAGACTAACTCCTGCCACTTCGGATACTGAGGTTTCTGGACTTGAAAAAAAAAATCTGGGACGTATCACGCAAATAATTGGTCCGGTACTCGATGTAGTTTTTTCACCAGGGAAGATGCCTAATATTTACAACGCTCTGATAGTTCAAGGTCGAGATACTCTTGGCCAAGAAATTAACGTAACTTGTGAAGTACAGCAATTATTAGGAAATAATAGAGTTAGAGCTGTAGCTATGAGTGCTACAGATGGTCTAAAGAGAGGAATGGGTGTGATTGACACGGGAACTCCCCTCAGTGTTCCAGTCGGCGGAGCAACCCTAGGTCGAATTTTCAACGTGCTTGGAGAGCCTATTGATAATTTAGGTCCTGTAGATACTGGCACAACATCTCCTATTCATAGATCCGCGCCTGCCTTTATACAGTTAGATACAAAATTAGCCATTTTTGAAACAGGAATTAAAGTAGTAGATCTTTTAGCTCCTTATCGCCGTGGCGGAAAAATAGGACTTTTCGGTGGAGCTGGGGTAGGTAAAACAGTACTGATTATGGAATTGATCAATAACATTGCCAAAGCTCATGGAGGTGTATCCGTATTTGGCGGAGTAGGTGAGCGTACTCGTGAGGGAAATGATCTTTATATGGAAATGAAAGAATCCGGAGTAATTAATGAAAAAAATATTGCGGAATCAAAAGTAGCTCTAGTCTACGGGCAAATGAATGAACCGCCCGGAGCTCGTATGAGAGTTGGTTTAACTGCCCTAACTATGGCAGAATATTTCCGAGATGTCAATGAACAGGACGTCCTTCTATTTATCGACAATATCTTCCGTTTTGTCCAAGCCGGATCCGAAGTATCTGCCCTATTGGGTCGAATGCCTTCCGCTGTGGGTTATCAACCCACCCTGGGTACTGAAATGGGTACTTTACAAGAACGAATTACTTCTACCAAAGAAGGGTCTATAACTTCTATTCAAGCAGTTTATGTACCTGCAGACGATTTGACCGATCCTGCTCCTGCCACGACATTTGCACATTTGGATGCTACTACTGTACTATCGAGAGGGTTAGCTTCCAAAGGTATCTATCCAGCAGTCGATCCTTTAGATTCAACGTCAACCATGCTCCAACCTCGGATCGTTGGTGAAGAACATTATGAAACTGCGCAAAGGGTTAAACAAACGTTACAACGTTACAAAGAACTTCAGGACATTATAGCTATTCTTGGGTTGGACGAATTATCCGAAGAGGATCGTTTAACCGTAGCAAGAGCACGAAAAATTGAACGTTTCTTATCCCAACCTTTTTTCGTAGCAGAAGTATTTACAGGTTCCCCAGGGAAATATGTTGGTCTAGCAGAAACAATTAGAGGGTTTAAATTGATTCTTTCTGGAGAATTAGATAGTCTTCCTGAACAAGCCTTTTATTTGGTGGGTAATATCGATGAAGCTACTGCGAAGGCTGCGAACTTGTAAATGGAGAACAAATTCAAGAAATGACTTTAAATCTTTGTGTACTGACCCCCAATCGAACTGTTTGGGATTCAGAAGTGAAGGAAATTATTTTATCTACTAATAGTGGACAAATTGGGGTATTAAAAAATCATGCGCCTATTGCCACAGCTTTAGATATAGGTATTTTGAGAATACGCCTTAACGACCGATGGTTAACGATGGCTCTGATGGGCGGTTTTGCTAGAATAGGCAATAATGAGATCACTATTTTAGTAAATGATGCGGAAAAGGCTAGTGACATTGATCCACAAGAAGCACAACAAACTCTAAAAATAGCAGAAGCTAACTTGAATAAGGCTGAAGGGAAAAGACAAACAATTGAGGCAAATCTAGCTCTCCGACGAGCTAGGACACGAGTAGAGGCTATAGTAGAGGCTATCAATAGGATCTCGTAACAAGTTGGTCCAGCAAAATAATTCAAAATTGAAAAAAAAAAAATAGATAGAATAGAAAATTACAATAAAAAAAGAAAGGGTGAGTAGAAAAACTTATTAGATATCGGAATCAATGGTATCTAATAAGTTCTATCTATACCTTACCTACTATTGGATTTGAACCAATGACTCCTGCCGTATGAAAGCAATACTCTAACCACTGAGTTAAGTAGGTCATTTATCATCCTAAATAAAAAAAGTACCCATCTGATCAATGGATTATAAATGTTATATTACTTATAAACAATACCAACGCACTATCAATCAACGAGATTCGATCATGTAATATTAATCTTGACAAGAATTTATTTATCGAATATGATAAAATATGTATCAAAAGCACAAGGGCTATAGCTCAGTTGGTAGAGCACCTCGTTTACACACGCGCCAATGTTTTTTTTTTCATAGGAGTCCATCATGTAATTAAAAGAGTTGATCTTATTGAGAAATCCATGTCTTACTCCAGGAATAAAATAAGAGAACAACAGCCTGACAAAGGATTTAGACGTCAAATAAAATCCATAATGGATTTGAGATATTGATAAGGTGAATACTTAATCTATTCAATGCTAGGCAAATGAGTCTAGGGACCTCAAAAAAATTCTCTTTTCTTCCTATCTTATGAACTTTAAGGTGTATGAAGTTTCATTTCCTATTTGATATTTTTATTTAAGTAGGTTGATAGAGAGTCCATTTAACTTTAGTTGATCCAGGCCAAAAGCAGACCTACGTCAGGATAACCTTCTTCTTTGAAAAACTTTGGTAGTGCTCGTAGATTAAAATCTAAAAAAATAAATCAGAGCACAGGGAATCATTTCCTTTTTCTTTGTGTAAAGAAAAAAGATGGTAGACTAATTGATATTTCTATCAGTTAATGAAAAAGCCCAATGCAAAAAAAAATGCACGTTGGGTTTTTAAAACAATTCAAATCATTTTGATAATAAGAGTTTGATCTGTTTTACCGAGAAGGTCTACGGTTCGAGTCCGTATAGCCCTAAATATTGCTACCTAGACTACTCAGATTTATAGATAGTATCTACTATCTATAATAGTAGATATATTTGATATAGTACTATATTATATGAATAATTATATGAATAGTATATGTATATGGAATACTAAATACTTGTAATATTACTAGTTTAAATAGACTATAACTATTTTTAGTATTCTTAAAAATGAATCAATTTCTATTGGAATAGATTCATATTGGATATAATACTATTTCTATTAGTATACTCAGATGCTAGTATGAATTTGATCCGAAATAATGTAAATGTAAGAAAATAAAAAGAATTTCGATTTAGTATTTAGATTCGATTAATGAATCTAATAATTTGAAAATTTCAATTCAAATCGACTAAGAATTAATAAGAATCCGTTATATTTTTCACATTCATAGGAGTACATTTATGTTTTTGCTTTATGAATATGATATTTTTTGGACATTTCTAATAATATCGATCTTTATTCCTATTTTGGCATTTCTGATTTCTGGAATTTTAGCTCCAATTAGAAAAGGGCCAGAAAAACTTTCTAGTTATGAATCTGGAATAGAACCGATGGGCGATGCTTGGTTACAATTTCAAATCCGTTATTATATGTTTGCTCTAGTTTTTGTTGTTTTTGATGTTGAAACAGTCTTTCTTTACCCATGGGCAATGAGTTTTGATGTATTGGGGGTATCCGTATTTATAGAAGCTTTCATCTTCGTGCTTATCCTAATTGTTGGTTTAGTTTATGCATGGCGGAAGGGAGCATTAGAATGGTCTTAATTCTTGAATATTTAGACAATTAAACAAAACATTGAGACAGTTATGAATTCCATTGAGTTTCCCTTACTTGATCAAAAAACCAAAAATTCAGTTATTTCTACTACATTAAACGATCTTTCAAATTGGTCAAGACTATCCAGTTTATGGCCACTTCTCTATGGTACTAGTTGTTGCTTCATTGAATTTGCTTCATTAATAGGATCACGATTTGACTTTGATCGTTATGGACTGGTACCACGGTCGAGTCCTAGGCAGGCAGACCTTATTTTAACAGCGGGCACCGTAACTATGAAAATGGCTCCTTCTTTAGTTCGATTATATGAGCAAATGCCCGAACCAAAATATGTTATTGCTATGGGAGCCTGTACAATTACAGGAGGGATGTTCAGTACCGATTCTTATAGTACTGTTCGGGGCGTGGATAAGCTAATTCCTGTGGATGTCTATTTGCCAGGCTGTCCACCTAAACCGGAAGCCGTTATAGATGCTATAACAAAACTTCGTAAGAAAATTTCTCGCGAAATCTATGAAGATCCAATTTGTTATCAACGAGAGAATAGGTGTTTTACTACGAACCACAAATTTCATCTTGGACGCAGTACTCATACCGGCAATTATAATCAAGGATTATTTTATCAACCATCATCTATTTCAGAGATAACCTCTGACACATTTTTCAAATATAAAAAAGTTAAGTATCCTCCGCCAAACGAAAAAGTGAATTAAACAGGATCCTTTTGTACAAAATACAATAAGAAATAGCAAGCAAATCAATCTTCAAAAATTTCATTCTAATACTAAACTTATATAAAAAAGCAGGAGAAGTAAAAAAAATGCAGGGTAATTTGTCTGCTTGGCTAGTCAAACACAGAATAGTTCATAGATCTTTGGGTTTTGATTACCAAGGAATAGAGACTTTACAAATAAAGCCCGAGGATTGGCATTCGATTGCTGTTATTTTATATGTATATGGTTACAATTATCTACGTTCCCAATGTGCTTATGATGTAGCACCAGGAGGACTATTAGCTAGTGTCTATCATCTTACGAGAATAGAGTATAGTCTAGATCAACCCGAAGAGATATGCATAAAAGTATTTGTCCCAAGGCAAAATCCGAGAATTCCTTCTATTTTCTGGGTTTGGAAAAGTGCCGATTTTCAAGAAAGGGAATCTTATGATATGTTAGGAATCTCTTATGATAATCATCCGCGTCTGAAACGTATTTTAATGCCCGAAAGTTGGATAGGATGGCCTTTGCGTAAAGATTATATCGCCCCCAATTTTTATGAAATACAGGATGCTCACTAAATGATAAAAATAAGAAAGTAATCCGCACTTCGACAACCCCAGATAGTCAAGAAATATCTGTATGTACATTTTCTTTTTGTTATAGATTCGACAGAATAATAGAGGTTTCATTCATATCTTATTATGGATGGGATAAATAACAAAATGGATAAAAAAAAAGACAATAATATAGGGATTCATTGAGATTCTAAAATTGGATGGAACGATACTTAATTTAGGGTGAGCCAATAGGATGAACTGAAAAAGTTCTGTATCATTAGATGTACACCAACATCAATTAGATATACGGCTACGAAAAAGTAGGATCAAAGAAAATCAAAAGAAATGGACCGAATTTTTTTATAATGTATCTCAGATAATTTTTGACTATTCTCACCTCTGAACTTCCCTAGATTAAACTTTTTGGCCTTTCAACCAAGTAATTTTACCATTTGAATATTGTTGAAATATTAATATTCTTTTTGGAGCGCAGAAAAAATTGAAACAAAATGGAATCATTGATTTTCAGACTAACTTTACTATACCTAGAATATACATCTATTCATTCTTTAGCTAGAAAGAGTATATCTCCGTATCCGTAGGCCTAGATAAATTATGTATGATGATCAAGACCACTAAAAAATATGTATCTATTCCCAAATTTTTATAAATTTGGAAATAGATACTCATAGAAATGAATCGCCGGGAACCAGATTTGAACTGGTGACACGAGGATTTTCAGTCCTCTGCTCTACCGGCTGAGCTATCCCGACCATTCTTGACACACCACCCTAATTTTAGGAAATTACTTGAGTGTATGTCAACTAAATAATAAAAAAAAATACTTTTTGAATTTTAATTAAAATAAAGGGATAAAAAATTAGCGAATTAAATGGGCTTTTGGGGATAGAGGGACTTGAACCCTCACGATTTCTAAAGTCGACGGATTTTCCTCTTACTAAAAATTTCATTGATGTCGGTATTGACATGTAGAATGGGACTCTATCTTTATTCTCGTCTGATTAATCAGTTATTCAAAAGATCCATCAGACTATGGTGGAGTGACTGATTTGATCAATCAATATTATTCTATTGAAAGAGTAAATGTTGTCAACTCCATTTGTTAGAACAGCTTCCATTGAGTCTCTGCACCTATCCTTTTTTGATTTTCACTTTCTGAACTTTTATTTATTTCTTTTCGGAAAGAAGGATTTGGCTCAGGATTGCCCATTTTTAATTCCAGGGTTTCTCTGAATTTGAAAGTTTTCACTTGGTAAGTTTCCATACCAAGGCTCAATCCAATTAAGTCCGTAGCGTCTACCAATTTCGCCATATCCCCCTTTTTTCTTTGAGATTGAGATCCTATCTCATGTTGAATTTATTAGAAACCTACTCCCATTTTTGGAAAAATTTCCTTCTATTTGTTTGATTGATTTTCTTTCATCTATATCAGATACCCATATTTAGTCGAATCAGAAATGATTCTATTATCTGTGTATTCGCAATTCAACATACAGAGATATATACTACATTTATCTCTATTTTATATGTCCCTCCTTCTTTGATTTTTTGAGAGTATTTAGAATACTCTAACGTTCGATTCTTTTTTTCCTTAGATCAGCCAGATACAGACCTTATAATAACAAAACGAAAATCAAAAATCAATTTATTAATTTAAAATTTGACATTCATTTAGAAATTAAATAGAAATATCCAATTTCTATCGATACATTCTTTTTTCTATACATTATACATAGTTCATCTTAATTTAATGCATACGAATTTTGTAATATAAATTACTGTTTACTGTAATCTAATTAGTCATTATTTCAAATTCTAAAAAATGAGACTATTTAAAATATATATATACATTTTAATTTTAAGATAGTATTCTATATACTCTTTACTATTTTCTATATCTATATTTAGATATTCATATAGATTAGATGAAAATAGGAATTCTATTTATTATTGTTATTCTTGAAATATTAAAATAATAGAAATAAAGAAGCAAAAATATTCAAAAAATGAATAAAAAGGAATTCAAAACAAAAAAGAGAATTTGACTATACGAATTAAAATGACGATATTGTTTTATTGATAAATAAAGAAAGATTTGATAAATTATTTGATAAATCGATCAAACATAGTATTCTATTTAACTATTAATTAACTAACTATTAATTAAAATTCTGATCTTAAAATTATTCTGATTTTTATGATATGATATATACTAAAATATCAAATAAATAATAACTATTGGAGATTTTATATTTTTTCTATGTTTGTATTTATTTGATTATGATATAGTAATTTGGTTATGAAAAGCTAATATAAAACAATTAATAACTAAGATCCCAGTAGTTTAGGAAATAATTCCGATAAATCCACAATTTGTGTTATGAGAGCCCGCTTAGCTCAGAGGTTAGAGCATCGCATTTGTAATGCGATGGTCATCGGTTCGATTCCGATAGCCGGCTTTTTTTCTCTATTTGTTTTCATTTTTGACATAAGGGATAATCTCTTTTTATTTTAGGAAAAAAAAAATTGGAGTTCCATTTCTCTAGAACAAATCAAGAAAATAACCTCTTTTTTTTTATTTTCTATTTATTTAGATAGATATACAATAGAATACAATTCGGATACTGATCAAATCTTTCCAGTTCTTTTTTGTAGTATAATATTTGTAGTAAAATACTTTAAGTAGATTTCGTTTCATTATAACATATTTGTTATTTAGTTTAGTTTAGTTTTAATTTAGCTTTATGAGATTTTCCATTTTAAATTAAAAAGGAGTGTTTATGTCACGTTACAGAGGGCCTCGTTTCAAAAAAATACGTCGTCTGGGGGCTTTACCAGGACTAACTAGTAAACAGCCTACAGTTGGAAGCGAACTTAGAAACCAATCGCGCTCGAGTAAAAAATCTCAATATCGTATTCGTTTAGAAGAAAAACAAAAATTGCGTTTTCATTATGGTCTTACAGAACGACAATTGCTTAAATACGTTCGTATCGCTGGAAAAGCGAAAGGTTCAACGGGTCAAGTTTTACTACAATTACTTGAAATGCGTTTGGATAACATCCTTTTTCGATTGGGTATGGCTTCGACTATTCCTCAAGCCCGTCAATTAGTTAACCACGGACATGTTTTAGTTAATGGTCGTATAGTAGATATACCAAGTTATCGTTGTAAACCTCAAGATATTATTACAGCGAAGGATGAACAAAAATCTAGAACTCTGATTCAAAATTCTCTTGAATCAGCCCCCCGCGAAGAATTGCCAACCCACTTGACTCTTCACCCATTCCAATATAAAGGATTAGTCAATCAAATAATAGATAGTAAATGGGTTGGTTTGAAAATTAATGAATTGCTGGTTGTAGAATATTATTCTCGTCAGACTTAAACCTAATTAAAATTTTGATCCGAGGATTTTCCCCCCATTCATGTATAGACGTGGGTGGGTATAGGAAAATTGTTATTCCTTGCCCACTTTATTCCTCTATTTTGTTTATTACAGAAAGAAATTAGGAATAGAGAATCCACATCAAAGTTGGAATATTGATGAACTTGATAAGGGTGTGGAAAGAGAGGGATTCGAACCCTCGGTAAACAAAAAGCCTACATAGCAGTTCCAGTGCTACGCCTTCAACCACTCGGCCATCTCTCCTACATAATGATTATGCCCCTCGAGTGAATAGTGAGGCATATATATTCCATTTGCGTAGGCGCACATAATCAATTGAAACGAACAAAAAAAAGGCCTGCCGTAGGATAAAATTATTTGATTAATAAGTCCATTTTTACGTTATTTCGTACTGTCTTGTACAATTCCTTTGTTTGGGGGATTATTTTATCACGCGATAAAAAATGAAATTTTAGAATGGATTGCTACCTATGACTAGATCTCGGATAAATGGAAATTTTATTGATAAGACCTTTACCATTGTAGCCAATATCTTATTACGAATAATTCCGACAACTTCTGGAGAAAAAGAGGCATTCACTTATTACAGAGATGGTGCGATTTGATTATTTTTTTTTTACCAATCTCAGTCTAGAGAAAGAAAAAAATTTTGAAAAAAAAACCTACGCTTGCTGAAGGTGAAGTTTGGAAATAAAACAATTAATCCCTTCTGTCGTGTATTTCCGATTAATGCAGCCTCATATGCTTTAATTTTAGGTTTAGAGTATTAAGCGAAAGGTTATACCTATACCTATGGGGTTAGGTTAATCCTACTCCACTAGTACCAATAGGCGGCATGGGGGAAGAAGCACTACGCTTAGGAATCAACAACACTAGAAAACTTTGTAAAAAAAAAAATAAATCCTTCCTTTCTTATTGGGATCGGGACTCACTAGAATGGTTGGGACAATAAACATCCATCTCGTTCGTATTTTGGATACCCATATAACCATCGAAGACTGTTGAAGTGACTAATTCCGGGAAATTTAGCAGCGTTGAGGACAAAGAAATTGTTGAAGTGACTATTTATCCAGTAATAACATACTTGATGTTAATAAAAGATCCTTTACAGGAAGGTTGGCTAGAGATTTCGTGTAAAAATACTAGTCCCGCTAAGTTGATAATGAGAATATTGCAATCTTTTTGGATTTGATTCCATGGATCTTTATCATTATACACATAAAGGAGGAGCCGTATGAGATGAAAATCTCACGTACGGTTCTGGAACGGAGATTCTTTGAACCGAATGACGACCGTAACGGATGTCGGCTCAATCTGAAGGAAATTATGCGGAAGCTTTACAGAATTATTATGAGGCTATGCGACTGGAAATTGATCCCTATGATCGAAGTTATATACTTTATAACATAGGCCTTATACACACAAGTAACGGAGAACATACAAAAGCTTTGGAATACTATTTTAGGGCACTCGAACGAAACCCTTTCTTACCTCAAGCTTTTAACAATATGGCCGTGATCTGTCATTACGTGCGACTATCTCCACTATAGAAAAAAAGATAAAGAACGAACAACTCCACTAATACTAATAAAAAAATAAATACTAGACAAAAAAATAGGCTTTCTACATATATAGATCGTTCGAAACAACGATTGTTATGAGCTGTAGCAAAGAAAGAAACTTCATAGAAGTCAAAATATGAAGAAATAGAATATATATGCCTTTTTTCGATGGATAAAAGATCTAATTGATAGAGGAAGCACCGTAAAGATCAATTAACAAGGTTTTTGGCCGATACAACAAGAACTGCTTACTTATATGATGATAGATTAGGAATCTACTTATGTAATAAAGTGGATCCCCTAAGGTTGTGAGCAGCGGTGTAGTATCAGATCCCAAAGATAGTAAATCTTTTCTTATGAAGAAAAGTCTTTCTCAAAGATTCTATAGAAATGGATATATCATATATGAAAGTATATGAGATATGAAATCGAGATAGTTACCTTTCCGAAAATTTTAATAAGAACGAGCATTAGTGTTAATGTCGATGCTTTATTCTTCGGAAGGTAGGAAAAAAGATAAAACTAAAAACAAAGGATTAAATTCTTAATCCAAATTCAAGTTTGAAACTCATGTAACTAACCTCTTTTCTTGTTCTTAACTCCAGAAAAAAAATGGAAGATAAAAAGAATTGACTGTTGAGCCGTATGAGTCAGGAAACTCTCAAGTACGGTTCTAAGGGAAGGAATTTACTCACCTATTCCGACCGCGGAGAACAGGCCATTCGACAGGGAGATTCTGAAATTGCGGAATCTTGGTTTGATCAAGCCGCTGAATATTGGAAACAAGCTATAGCCCTTACCCCTGGGAATTATATTGAAGCACAGAATTGGTTGAAGATCACAGGGCGTTTTGAATAAGAACACTCTGTTTATTATTTTCTTTTTTTTTTTATTCTAAATATTCTATATTTTCTATAATTCTCTTTCTATTCTATTCTCTATAGAGAGTAGAATAGAAAGAGAATCTTGAATTTGTTATAGTTTATTGTTTGTTGTCCTCATCCGTAAAATAAAACGGATCCTTTATAAAGCAACAAACAATCAAAAGATTTTCTTATATCCATCCCTTCTAAAATCGTTCTATTTCATCTGATATTTCGTTATGTTCCTTAGTAATGCCAATAACTGCTCACGTGATTTGAAATAAAGTACCTAAGAATATCTTCTCTGTAAGATATGCAAGAAAGACAAAAAGTTTCATTTGTTCCATCTAGCCATCTAGGAATCTCTAAGTGAAATCTGAATAGACTAAGTTGCACAAAAAATTCTTTAACTTTATTAAATTCAAAGTTCAGAAAAGGTTTTAGAATTAAAAAAAAAAGGGTCCGTTGAGCGCCTCACTGCTATGTCATAATAGATCCGAACACTTGCCCCGGATTAACTTCCGGATCATAATTGTTCTAGTGAATAACTAAAGAAAATATAGAGTAGATAGAAGAGAAAGATAGTCAATATAAACATCTCTCATAAGTTCACTAATTATGTTTTATGTTGGCGGGTCTCTTTGTATGTGTTGTCCGGAAAGAGGAGGACTCAATGATTATTCGTTCGCCGGAACCAAAAGTCAAAATTTTGGTAGATCCAGAAGTCAAAATTTTGGTAGATAGGGATCCCATAAAAACTTCTTTCGAGCAATGGGCAAAACCTGGTCATTTCTCAAGAACAATAGCTAAGGGACCTGATACTACTACTTGGATCTGGAACCTACATGCTGATGCTCATGATTTCGATAGCCATACTAGTGATTTAGAGGACATTTCCCGAAAAGTATTTAGTGCTCATTTCGGCCAACTCTCCATTATCTTTCTTTGGCTGAGTGGCATGTATTTCCATGGTGCTCGTTTTTCCAATTATGAAGCATGGCTAAATGATCCTACTCACATTCGACCTAGTGCCCAGGTGGTTTGGCCAATAGTAGGCCAAGAAATATTGAATGGTGATGTAGGCGGAGGTTTCCGCGGAATACAAATAACCTCTGGTTTTTTTCAGATTTGGCGAGCATCTGGAATAACTAATGAATTACAACTCTATTGTACTGCAATTGGTGCATTGGTCTTTGCAGCCTTAATGCTTTTTGCTGGTTGGTTTCATTATCACAAAGCTGCTCCAAAATTGGCTTGGTTCCAAGATGTAGAATCCATGTTGAATCACCATTTGGCAGGGCTACTAGGACTTGGGTCTCTTTCTTGGGCGGGGCATCAAGTACATGTATCTTTACCAATTAACCAATTTCTAAATGCTGGAGTAGATCCCAAAGAGATCCCACTTCCTCATGAATTTATTTTGAATCGGGATCTTTTGGCTCAACTTTATCCAAGTTTTGCCGAAGGAGCAACCCCATTTTTTACCTTGAATTGGTCAAAATACGCGGACTTTCTTACTTTTCGTGGAGGATTAGATCCACTAACTGGGGGTCTATGGCTGACCGATATTGCACATCATCATTTAGCTATTGCAATTCTTTTTCTCATTGCCGGTCATATGTATAGAACTAATTGGGGGATTGGTCATGGTATAAAAGATATTTTAGAGGCCCATAAAGGTCCATTTACAGGCCAAGGTCATAAAGGTCTATATGAGATCCTAACAACGTCATGGCATGCTCAATTATCTATTAACCTAGCTATGTTAGGCTCTTTGACCATTATTGTAGCTCACCATATGTATGCTATGCCTCCTTATCCATACCTAGCTACGGACTATGGGACACAACTGTCATTGTTCACACATCACATGTGGATTGGGGGATTTCTCATAGTTGGTGCTGCTGCACATGCAGCCATTTTTATGGTAAGAGACTATGATCCAACGACTCGATACAACGATCTATTAGATCGTATTCTTAGACATCGCGATGCAATCATATCACATCTCAACTGGGTGTGTATATTTTTAGGCTTTCACAGTTTTGGTTTGTATATTCATAATGATACCATGAGTGCTTTAGGGCGCCCTCAAGATATGTTTTCTGATACCGCTATACAATTACAACCTGTCTTTGCTCAATGGATACAAAATACCCACGCTTTAGCACCTGGTACAACGGCCCCTGGTGCAACAGCAAGCACCAGTTTGACTTGGGGCGGTGGTGATTTAGTGGCAGTAGGCGGCAAAGTTGCTTTGTTACCTATTCCATTAGGAACTGCAGATTTTTTGGTGCATCATATTCATGCATTTACAATTCACGTGACGGTATTGATACTCCTAAAAGGAGTTCTATTTGCTCGTAGCTCACGATTGATACCGGATAAAGCAAATCTTGGTTTTCGGTTCCCTTGTGATGGACCTGGAAGAGGGGGGACATGCCAAGTATCCGCTTGGGATCACGTCTTCTTAGGATTATTTTGGATGTACAATTCAATTTCTGTAGTAATATTCCATTTCAGTTGGAAAATGCAGTCAGATGTTTGGGGTAGTATAAATGATCAAGGAGTAGTAACTCATATCACAGGAGGAAACTTTGCGCAGAGTTCGATTACCATTAATGGGTGGCTCCGCGATTTCTTATGGGCGCAGGCATCCCAGGTAATTCAGTCTTATGGTTCCTCATTATCTGCATATGGTCTTTTTTTCTTAGGTGCCCATTTTGTATGGGCTTTTAGTTTAATGTTTCTATTCAGCGGGCGTGGTTATTGGCAAGAACTTATTGAATCCATTGTTTGGGCTCATAATAAATTAAAAGTTGCTCCTGCTACTCAGCCTAGAGCCTTGAGCATTGTACAGGGACGTGCTGTAGGAGTAACCCATTACCTTCTGGGTGGAATTGCCACAACGTGGGCATTCTTCTTAGCAAGAATTATTGCAGTAGGATAATGGCTAGGAGGATTTGAAAAGCATTATGGCATTAAGATTTCCAAGGTTTAGCCAAGGCTTAGCTCAGGACCCCACTACTCGTCGTATTTGGTTTGGTATTGCTACCGCACATGACTTCGAAAGTCATGATGATATTACTGAGGAACGTCTTTATCAGAATATTTTTGCTTCTCATTTCGGACAATTAGCAATAATTTTTCTGTGGACTTCCGGGAATCTCTTTCATGTAGCTTGGCAAGGAAATTTTGAGGCATGGGTACAGGATCCTTTACATGTAAGACCTATTGCTCATGCAATTTGGGATCCCCATTTTGGTCAACCGGCTGTAGAAGCTTTTACTCGAGGGGGTGCTCTTGGACCAGTGAATATCGCCTATTCCGGTGTTTATCAGTGGTGGTATACAATCGGTTTACGTACTAATGAAGATCTTTATACTGGAGCTCTTTTTCTATTATTTCTTTCTGTCATATCCTTACTAGCGGGCTGGTTACACCTACAACCGAAATGGAAACCGAGCGTTTCGTGGTTTAAAAATGCCGAATCCCGCCTCAATCATCATTTGTCAGGACTATTTGGAGTCAGTTCCTTAGCTTGGGCAGGGCATTTAGTTCATGTTGCTATTCCAGGATCCAGAGGAGAATATGTTCGATGGAATAATTTCTTAAGTGTATTACCACATCCTCAAGGATTAGGTCCACTTTTTACAGGTCAGTGGAATCTTTATGCTCAAAACCCCGATTCTAGTAGTCATTTATTTAGTACTTCGCAAGGCGCGGGAACTGCCATTCTAACACTTCTCGGGGGATTCCATCCTCAAACGCAAAGTTTATGGCTGACCGATATGGCACATCATCATTTAGCTATTGCAATTCTTTTTCTCATTGCTGGTCATATGTATAGAACTAACTTCGGTATTGGGCACAGTATAAAAGATATTTTAGAAGCACATATTCCTCCGGGGGGTAGATTGGGGCGTGGACATAAGGGTCTTTATGACACAATCAATAATTCAATTCATTTTCAATTAGGCCTTGCTCTAGCCTCATTAGGGGTCATTACTTCTTTGGTAGCTCAACACATGTACTCTTTGCCTGCTTATGCGTTTATAGCGCAAGACTTTACTACTCAAGCTGCGTTATATACTCATCATCAATACATTGCAGGATTTATTATGACAGGGGCTTTTGCTCATGGAGCGATATTTTTTATTCGCGATTACAATCCCGAACAGAATGAGGATAATGTATTGGCAAGAATGTTAGAGCACAAAGAAGCTATCATCTCCCATTTAAGTTGGGCCAGCCTATTTCTGGGGTTCCATACTTTGGGACTTTATGTCCATAATGATGTCATGCTTGCTTTTGGGACTCCGGAGAAACAAATCTTGATCGAACCTATATTTGCCCAATGGATACAATCTGCTCATGGTAAAACTTCATATGGGTTCGATGTACTTTTATCTTCAACGAATAGTCCGGCGCTCAGTGCGGGGCGAAGCATATGGTTGCCTGGTTGGTTAAATGCTATTAATGAGAATAGTAATTCTCTATTCTTAACAATAGGCCCTGGAGACTTCTTGGTTCATCATGCTATTGCTCTTGGTTTACATACAACTACATTGATCTTAGTAAAAGGTGCTTTGGATGCACGCGGTTCCAAGTTAATGCCGGATAAAAAGGATTTTGGTTATAGTTTTCCTTGCGATGGTCCGGGACGAGGCGGTACTTGTGATATTTCGGCTTGGGACGCATTTTATTTGGCAGTTTTCTGGATGTTAAATACCATTGGATGGGTTACTTTTTATTGGCATTGGAAGCACATTACATTATGGCAGGGTAATGTTTCACAATTTAATGAATCTTCTACCTATTTGATGGGATGGTTAAGAGATTATCTATGGTTAAATTCTTCACAACTTATCAATGGATATAACCCTTTTGGTATGAATAGTTTATCAGTATGGGCGTGGATGTTCTTATTTGGACATCTTGTTTGGGCTACTGGATTTATGTTCTTAATCTCATGGCGCGGATATTGGCAGGAATTGATCGAAACTTTAGCATGGGCTCATGAACGCACACCATTGGCGAATTTGATTCGATGGAGAGATAAACCAGTGGCTCTTTCCATTGTGCAAGCAAGATTGGTTGGATTAGTCCACTTTTCGGTAGGTTATATATTTACTTATGCGGCTTTCTTGATTGCCTCTACATCAGGTAAATTTGGTTAATTGGATTCTTTATTGTATCTGCAAAAAGATCATTTCTTTGTATGAAGAAGGGAAACCACTTTCTTCTATTTCTACATCCAAGATCCGACTTCTATCATTGATACTAATAGGAAATGAACCATCATGGCAACGAAAAGTTTGATTGAGAGGGAGAAGAAGAGACAAAAATTGGAACAAAAATATCATTTGATTCGACGATCTCCAAAAAAAGAAATAAGCAAAGCTCAGTCCTTAAGTGAGAAATGGGAAATTCAGGCAAAGTTAGAAGCACTACCGCGTAATAGTGCACCTACACGTCTTCGTCGACGTTGTTTTTCGACCGGAAGACCGAGAGCTAATTATCGAGACTTTGGATTATCTGGACACATACTTCGTGAAATGGTTCACGAAGGTTTGTTGCCCGGTGCAACAAGATCGAGTTGGTAAGAATAAATAAAAAAATGAAGATCATTTTTTTATTTATTTTGATGATTAGCGATCCTAGGGCGGTCCCTTTACCATTCTGTATAAATGGTTTATTCTATTTGTACAGATATGGTGGAGGGGCACATTCAATCTCTGTTTTCCATTAATTGTCAATTCTTCTTCTTATCGCGGAGTAGAGCAACTTGGTAGCTCGCAAGGCTCATAACCTTGAGGTCACGGGTTCAAATCCCGTCTCCGCACCATTTTTGAAAAAAAAAAATGGAATTCACCATACTTTATATATATTATAAAGTATATAAATATATACTATGTTTTTTTTTTTTTAGTATAAAAGTATAAATATACTATTACTTTCGTATTCAATACATAAGCAACGGCGGATAGCGGGAATCGAACCCGCGTCTTCTCCTTGGCAAGGAGAAATTTTACCATTCAACTATATCCGCATTTTCGTTTTTATTGTACTTTAATATTTTATTTGTGCAGAACTTTGTCTGATATCTATTAGGAATAATTAAAAAAAGTCGAAATCTATAGTTAGAATAGAATATAGAACTATTAGATTCTGGAACCTATATCTATTCTATATAGAATAGATTGTGGAATATACATACTATACTATATATCTTTTGATTTTAATTTGATTTTAAATAGGCCTTAATTTGTATATAAGAATATAGATCTATATATTAATATATTAATTAAAAAAATAGAATTACAGATTTCTAAAATAGAAAAAATAAATTTGAATATATTCCCCTAGATAATAGGAATCCCATATTTTTCTATTTTCTTATCTTGTTTTTAGTTTTACTATATATATATAATTAATATCGTATAAGATAAGATATAAGCTTTTTCCAATAGAAGAAGTTTGACCCCTCCCATTACTAATAATAATGTTTTAGTTTTCTTTATTTGTGGGGTCTTATATATTCGATTTTCATTTTAATGTGCCTCACAACCCGAAAGAATTCGGGGGGGGGGGGTCATTTCGTTTTTTAATCTAGAATCAAAAGTTTCAAGAGATGAGAGAATTAAGAATACCTACTAGAAATACTAATCCAATCCATAATGATGTACCGGAAAATACAACATTTTTATTACTTGACCAACCATCAGGAGAAGCAAATACAACAGGTACACCAATCAATAAAATGGATGAAGTAACAATTAATGCAAAAACAGCTAATTGAAAAGCAATAGTCATGTTTCTAATCCTCCAATTTACCAACAAAAGAACTATACCATTTGATCCCCAACCCCTTTATGACCCCTTAAAAAAATAAAAAACGCATTATGGAGGGTTTGATCATGAATCCATGGATTTTAGATGACACCCCTTTTGAGGCGTGGATCAAGGGGTAGTTTTTTTTACTTCACAAAAGAGCATGCTGGATCATTCATATATATACGGATAGAGAACTAGACCAATAGAGTCACACTGAATATCTTTATCATACATAGATATAATAGATATAAAGGGGTATTAATTCGTATGGTCATGTTCTCTCTCTTGAGTGGAATAAAGATAAAATAGAAATTAGCTTTTGGAGAGATGGCTGAGTGGTTGATAGCTCCGGTCTTGAAAACCGGTATAGTTCTTTCGAACTATCGAGGGTTCGAATCCCCCTCTCTCCTTTTTCTTAGCGAATGGATTTTTGAATTTTCTTGATTTAGGTTAGCTCGGTTTTTTCGGGCTCGACTATATCACCACTTAGCCGAGCCCGAAAAAAGTTAGATATAAATGAATTGAAAAATAGATATCTATTTTTCAATATCATCTGCTCGACTCAACCCAATATATATACTAAAATCAAAGTCATTCCTACGTCAAGCATTGGATTTCATGTCTCAATTAAGAGGAGTCATGAAAAGAACAGGCTCAGAATCTCGATCAATTCCTTTTTCAAATCCTGCGGCAGCTGCCCGAGCTCTTCCCGCGTGCCATAAATGACCTACGAATAGGAAGAATCCTAGAACAAAATGAGAAGTAGCTAACCAACTTCTAGGAGAGACATAATTGACTGCATTAATCTCTGTAGCTACGCCACCCACGGAATTTAAAGAACCTAAAGGAGCATGAGTCATATATTCTGCAGAACGACGTTCTTGCCAAGGCTGTATGTCTTTTTTCAGTCTACTCAAGTCCAAACCATTAGGACCTCTTAGAGGTTCTAACCAGGGAGCACGCAGATCCCAAAAACGCATAGTTTCTCCCCCAAAAATAACTTCTCCGGTCGGAGAACGCATTAAATATTTACCTAAACCGGTAGGTCCTTGAGCGGATCCTACATTAGCTCCAAGACGTTGGTCTCTAACTAGAAAAGTAAATGCTTGAGCTTGAGAAGCTTCCGGTCCAGTGGGACCATAAAACTCACTAGGATAAGCAGTATTATTAAACCAGACAAAGCAACAAGCTATAAAACCAAAAACGGATAAAGCTGCTAAACTATAAGACAAGTAAGCTTCTCCAGACCATACTAGTGCACGACGAGCCCATGCAAAGGGTTTAGTTAAGATATGCCAGATTCCACCAAGTATACAAATGGAACCCAACCATACATGCCCTCCGATTATGTCTTCCAAATCGTCCACACTAACAATCCACCCCTCTCCCCCAAAAGGAGATTTTAGTAAATAACCAAATATAATACTTGGACTAAGGGTTAAGTTGGTAATTTTTCTTACATCCCCCCCTCCTGGAGCCCAGGTATCATAGATACCTCCAAAATAAGAAGCCTTAAATACTAGAAGAAAAGCCCCTATCCCTAACAAAATTAAGTGAATACCTAAAATAGTAGTCATTTTATTTCTATCTTTCCATACATAACCAAAGAATGGAAAAGATTCTTCAAGAGTCTCAGGTCCCAGAAGTGCATGATAAATACCGCCAAAGCCCAATACTGCAGAAGAAATTAAGTGAAGTACTCCAGAGACAAAGTATGGAAAGGTGTCTATAACTTCCCCTCCAGGACCTACCCCCCAACCTAGAGTAGCTAGATGGGGAAGTAAAATTAATCCTTGTTCATACATGGGCTTCTCGGGTACGAAATGAGCGACTTCAAATAGGTTCATTGCTCCGGCCCAGAATACTATTAATCCGGCATGGGCTACATGGGCCCCCAGTAGTTTACCGGATAAATTGATAAGTCGGGCATTCCCGGCCCACCAAGCAAAACCGGTAGTTTCTTGGTCACGGCCAGTTAAAGCTAAAGTTCCATTAAAGAGCGTTTCCACGTGGTAGAACCTCCTCAGGGAATATAAGGTTTTCATGAGGCTGATCTTGAGCCGCCATCCACGCACGAATACCTTCATTTAAGAGAATATTTTTGGTGTAGAAAGTCTCAAATTCAGGATCTTCCGCTGCGCGGATTTCTTGAGAAACGAAGTCATAGGCACGTAGGTTCAGGGCCAGACCGACTACTCCAAGAGCACTCATCCATAAACCAGTTACTGGTACAAATAACATAAAGAAATGTAACCAACGTTTATTGGAAAAAGCAACCCCAAAGATTTGGGACCAAAAGCGGTTAGCGGTGACCATTGAATAAGTTTCTTCCGCTTGAGTTGGGTTAAAAGCACGGAATGTATTTGCGCCATCACCATCTTCAAATAACGTATTTTCTACGGTAGCACCATGAATAGCGCATAGTAGGGCAGCGCCCAATACACCAGCAACTCCCATCATATGAAATGGGTTTAATGTCCAATTATGAAACCCTTGGAAAAATAGAATGAATCGAAATATAGCTGCTACACCAAAACTAGGCGCAAAGAACCAACCAGACTGACCTAGTGGATAAATTAGGAATACAGAAACAAAAACAGCAATTGGACCGGAGAATGCGATTGCATTATAAGGGCGCAATTGAACAGATCGAGCAAGTTCAAATTGACGTAACATAAAACCTATTAATCCGAAAGCACCGTGGAGAGCAACAAAAGTCCACAGACCACCCAATTGACACCAACGGGTAAAATCTCCCTGTGCTTCAGGACCCCATAGTAACAACAAAGAATGTGCTAAACTATTAGCAGGAGTAGAGACTGCCGCAGTTAAGAAGTTACAACCTTCCAAATAGGAACTTGCCAATCCATGAGTATACCATGAAGTTACAAAGGTGGTACCTGTGAACCAACCCCCCACGGCAAAATAGGCGCAAGGAAAGAGCAATAGACCGGACCAACCCACAAAAACAAAACGGTCCCTCCGTAACCAGTCATCCATAATATCAAATAAATCATTTTCATCTTTGGTAAATTTACCAAGAGCTATAGTCATAGTGATCCTCCTATTCAACTACTTCAACCATTTCCGAACACCCCCTAGCATTTTCAGGGATGGAACCTTCGAGGATTTTTTCATTTTATATATGATATGATTTCTCGAAGACTGTCCCTTCTTTTTTACTGGGTTTCGAATAGAAAAATACTTTTTTTGTCGATTGATATTTAATCTAGGTCAAATCCATTAACTTAATTGGGTTATTCTTTTCTATTCTAAAAAATTCCCTTCGTGAAAATAAAAAAAAAAGTTTTATATTTTATATATTCTTCTAATTTGTATGTCTAGGAAACTACTTCTAGGAAACTACTATAGGATCTTATTTTTACTTTCTATTTTACTTTAATTTCTTTTATTGTCTTCTTTAGTTGTATTTTTCTTTCGTTCAGATTAAAAAAATTCCAAAGTATACCTTTTTTGAAGATCGAGGTAAGAAATTCGAATATTTTTTTATCTATCTATTTTATCTATCTATCAGATTTTTTAATATTGTATGGAGTTTTCTTAAAAATAAGAATAATAGATTCTAAGTGAAAGTTTCGTCCATTAATTGCTTTAAAAATCTAGTATGCATAGATATGAAAATTAAATATTTGATACTCGAAGTCATGATTTGATGGATTTTTCTATTTTTTTATAGATATCTCATATCTTAAAGAAATAATAGAAATGTAATTTGATCTTTTCTTGTATTCGGAAAAAGGATATTTTTAAAGTAAAATGACTTATATGTTGGAACTTAGAATAGAATAAACCCTTCTGCGTGGAGAAGAGGAGTATCCATTTATTCCTAGGAACAATAAGATTTAATCCGAAATATTGACAGATTCTTGCGGAGTCCGAACTAAAGAGATATTAAAAACAAAAAAGATCCACTGTTCGAATTTCATTTCTATCCAATTTGAATATCAGAATAGTGGATATAGTTATGATTCAATAGGTTAGGTCTACTTACTTTTTTTTAGAATCTTTCCCATTTTTTGATTGGAATAATAGAAAATAGGATAGATAGGATAGGAATATCCTACAATTATAAGGAAATATCACAGTCTAAAAAAATATATATAAATATATATATATACAAAAGAATACTCTTTCACTTTTTAACTAGAATGAGTTTACTCTATTCGAATGAATTCGAATGATAACAATAATTGAATCGAATAAAAACTCGATTTTTTAATGAAATTCAACTATTCCTTAGTTTTTTTTTACAAAGAGAACCTTCTTACAAATATGAAGAATATCTCTATTCTTCCTTCAAATCGGAATACGACTGTTGTCATTTTTTGACAGAAAAGCCCCTTATCGGATTTGAACCGATGACTTACGCCTTACCATGGCGTTACTCTACCACTGAGTTAAAGGGGCTCCATTTGAGTCAATTCCCCAATAAGGAACCATCCAATATGGATATGAGTTTAGTACATCTATCTATTTGTTACTGCATATACTCAAATTATATAAAATTATATATATAGAATAGATCTATTTTTTGTACATAGCAACTTTTTAACGAACAATAAATTGTAGTGAGTATAGTTAAAAAAATAGTTAAAAAAATGATTTTTTGATATTGGATTTGATAAATATCAATGGAATGGATTTTTCAAAACCGATTCGAATTGAAATCATCTTCATCAGAACACAAAATCCATTTCATTGATACGTGTACCCACTAATTCAATCTTCTTAACACTGAATGAAAGTGAAAGAAATGAGGTGTTAATGCCGCGCCTGTTGCAGAAAATCAATCATTCCCTGAAAGGATTCTCTCTTTCTTTTGTTTTCTTTCGCATTATTTTTTTTATAGATTGATTGGAATGAACAATTTCGAAATCAAAATGATATTTTCAGGAATTCTGAAAGATCCTTCTGATCGAATCATATCATTCCATTATATTGACAATTTCAAAAAACTGTTCATACTATGTATGAACATAGTAGAATGGAGGTCGGGCAAGTATGCCCCCATCGTCTAGTGGTTTAGGACATCTCTCTTTCAAGGAGGCAACGGGGATTCGACTTCCCCTGGGGGTAGGGTACTACAAAAGGAAATTGATCAGGGATTATCAAGAAAGACTAAAATGGATTCTTCCTGGGTCGATGCCCGAGCGGTTAATGGGGACGGACTGTAAATTCGTTGACAATATGTCTACGCTGGTTCAAATCCAGCTCGGCCCAAAAATTAGCTGATCCACCATGAAATGATATAACCCATTTGGTGTTCTCTGAAAATCACCAATGGGCTCCCATACAGAAGAATAAAATCTCGAGTGCTATTTCTTTTTTCCATATTACATATTTTTTCCACAAATCCGGATTTTTCAAAATCCCTATCGGGATTTAAAAGTATAAAGTCTTAGGTAAAGGATTAAAGTAAAAAAAGAGTCTTTTTTGTTTCCTTGATTCATTGATTTTTCAATCAAGTTAGCAATAAGGAACGGATTGCGAATAATCCGTGTCGATCTCGCTAAAGTGCAGACCCATAAAAATATCAAGATATAAGTCTGCCTCTTTCAGTTACAGTACAGGGGTTCGAATCTAAAATCGAAAAACAAAGGGTTTGAATGAAATAGTAAGAATATGTATGCTATACAACTTTTCCCTGGGATTGTAGTTCAATTGGTCAGAGCACCGCCCTGTCAAGGCGGAAGCTGCGGGTTCGAGTCCCGTCAGTCCCGATGGATAGAAATCCAAAAAATATCAATTGATTTCGTATGTGAAAGGGAATAAAAAAGAAAAAAATATCATTTCTAACAGGGATTCCTCTTTTCTTTTTTAGTTTAAGGTAAAGGTTCGGACGAAGAAAGAAAAAGGAATTTTTCATTGCATCAGAAAGTAATTTTTTTATTTGGTATGGATAAAAGATCTTCCTATGTTATACTATTTAATTCTCGACGATGAATTGATTTGATAGCTCAGATATTGTTATTCATGATATTGATCCGATTTTATATCATCGAGATAAAATTGAGATAAAATTTATACCACTGAATTTACTGACGAAAGATTTTTCATTTCTATGGGATTAAATCCCGAAGTATTTATTAGAAATAAAAGAGAAAGAAAACATAGAGATTATGGAAGTCAATATTCTCGCATTTATAGCTACTGCACTCTTCATTCTAGTTCCTACTGCCTTTTTACTTATAATTTACGTAAAAACGGTAAGTCAAAGTGACTAATTTTAATTAAACATGACTTCTTATTTCTTATCAATGCGATGACAATGATTGAATAAAGAAAAAGGGTTTCCATTTCGGGTCTTTCTTTTAAATAAAATGATCAGACTACAATCAGCAGAATTCTATGAAATCCATTATAGTATAGTATAGTAGAAAGAAATCAAATCTATTTCTTTCTACGATACTATCTATTACGGTATGGTAAAAATGGAATGTTTTACTTAAAAAAAAAAGAATTGATTAAATAATTGACAACTGATCAGGGGATTCGATGAAAAAGTTTTTTTTATTTAGAAAAGATTGGTGGTAACCAGTTCATCGCAATATAAATCTTAAAAAGAATTAAGTTTGGAGTAGTAATCCGTTTCCAATTATCTGTATTCCCGGGACAATAAGATGGGAACAATTCAAATATTTGTTTGATTTAAAGAGTATTTTTTTTTCAATATTATGTTACACCACTGGAATACAATAGAGTTTCAAAATGAAGTATCGAATTGCATTTCATTAATCATTAATTTAATTAGTATTAATAAAATAACAAAATTCAATAGTTAAAAAATGGAAGAACTTAGCTATAAAATAATTGAGACATTTTGATCCCTTAACTCAATTAGTAGTCCTCTTAGAGTCCACTTCTTCCCCATACTACAAGGGAAAGGGAAAATGTAAAAACTACCATTAAACCAGCCCAAGCAAGACTTACTATATCCATGTAAATTTTGTCTCCTATCTCTATCAATATGAAGAAATTTTATTATTATTGTTTACTAATTTTTCTTGTATTATTTTCGTTTTTATTTTTCACTAAAAATTTTATAATATCTTATAATAATAGTGGAATCGCTGGTACAGAGTCAAAAAAAGATTCCGTCATAACACCATTGACGAAACATCCAATTAGAACATCTAACAAGTTCTTACCTGATTTCTAGTAGAATTGAAAAATATTAAATTAAGCATAAATAAAAAATATAGAATCAAGATAGATTTCTTTGCATACTCAGACTCTTATTTGCATCTCTTATTTCTATTTGATTGTCTCCCGATTCGTTCTCTAAACCAATTGTAAAACATCCTCTAAAATTCTTTTACTTTGGATTTTTTTTAATATTATTCGATTTTAATTTTTAATATTATTCTATTTTTTATATAATAATATATATAATAATAAAAGAAATCTAATTAGAGATTCAATTTCATAAATCTAACTAATATGCAATAAATGAAGAAGCGTTCATATACTTTACCATAAGTTTGTATACAAGGTTTTTCTTCAACACCTTCCTGGAATTATATTCCCCATCCGACCTATCCAATCTAATTAAAGACCCAACAAAGTAGATGGACACTACACTAGTAGTGAAATAAAAGAACAATCATTTCAAGATTGATCTATTCCTTTTCACCCCTCTAATGAATTTTTCGTTGAATCTGAGACGAAAATATTTAGAACATTTTAGAGAACAAACTTCCCGATGCTTAGAATTTAGCATCAAACTAGTCCCTTATTCCTACACTAGCTTGCGCTGGAAAAAAAAGAAAAAGTTTTCTATATCAACAAAACGAAATAAACGATTTGAATTCTCTTATCGATCAGGCGACACCCGGATTTGAACTGGGGAAAAAGGATTTGCAGTCCCCCGCCTTACCACTCGGCCATATCGCCAAAATAATACAAAAAAATATATCTGAATACCCCTCCTTCTCTCAAAAAAACAAAAATGGGTTTCTAATCTTTTTTTTGATGTGTTTGTATCTTAAATTCCGTTTTCTTTAATCCCTTTTTTCTATTGAAAACAAATGTATACCTTATCAGTCACAAAAGAAAAGTCAAAATTTCAGCAACCGTTAACGACAAATTCCTGAATAATTCTTGAATCTTAATCTATTCTTTCTTAATGAGAAAAAAATGGAAATTGATACATAACCAATCAATATTATTATTTTTTTTTAATCCTTCTCTAATTTCAATTATAACAGCAACAGTTAATCTATGTCAACCCCAGAACATGCATTTTCGTTGTTACACATACCTATATTATAGGGAATTTTCGATAAATTCTCGTGCTTTCATTTTTTTGCCAATTTTTCATTAAATAGATTAATAAATGAACACAACATAACATGTGCTGTCCCGAACAAATAGGACTGCAGTAAGAGACATATAGAGATAGCTATAGCGGAAGTTAGATCTATGCATGTTTAATAAATCCAAGTCTTTTTATGCACTGCAATCGTATTCTCAAATTCGAAAAAAATAAAATAAATAAATTGTCTATTTTTTCTGATTATTTTCTTTTTGATATCTTTATTTTATCTCATGGAGCCGAACAAATCCTGAATGCATTTTTGGGGGTATCAATCGAATTAGAATTATGTAATAACATACTATATTACTACTTTAAAATACCCCAAGTCTAGGTGAAAATTATCAATTTGTTTCGATTTATATTACAAGTTAGATTCTATTTGTTTGTTTTGTTGCAAATTCCAATTTGAGTATAAAATCTCCTGTTTTCATAATAGGTATTTCATAGACGTAGTTCGGTAAAATTTCATGTGATTCAGTAAAGTAAAAAGACCAGAAATTCCATTATTGCTAAATCGATTCATGTGATTCAACGAAGAATGACAGCAAATCATAGGATATTTTCTATAAAAATAAAATAAAAGGGGAAATTGAAAATGCTTGGGGTTGGGAATGAAGGAATGTCTACACTACCCGGATTGAATCAAATCCAATTTGAAGGATTTTGTAGATTCATTGATCGGGGCTTAACAGAAGAACTTTTTAAGTTTCCAAAAATTGAAGATACGGATCAAGAAATTGAATTTCAGTTATTTGTGGAAACATATCAATTGGTAGAACCCTCGATAAAAGAAAAAGATGCTGTATATGAATCACTTACATATTCCTCTGAATTATATATATCCGCGGGATTAATTTGGAAAAACAGTGGGGATATCCAAGAACAAATTATTTTTATTGGAAACATTCCTCTAATGAATTCTCTGGGAACTTCTATAGTAAATGGAATATACAGAATTGTAATCAATCAAATATTGCAAAGCCCTGGTATCTATTATCGTTCAGAGTTGGACCATAACGGAATTTCAGTCTATACTGGCACAATAATATCAGATTGGGGGGGAAGATTAGAGTTAGAAATTGATAGAAAAGCAAGGATATGGGCTCGTGTAAGTAGGAAACAGAAAATATCTATTCTAGTTCTATCATCAGCTATGGGTTCGAATTTAAGCGAAATTCTTGAGAACGTTTGCTACCCCGAAATTTTTATGTCTTTCCTCAATGAAAAGGAGGAAAAAAAAATAGGGTCAAAAGAAAATGCCATTTTGGAGTTTTATCGACAATTTGCTTGTGTAGGCGGAGATCCCATATTTCCTGAATCTTTATGTACGGAATTACAAAAAAAATTTTTTCAACAAAGATGTGAATTAGGAGGGATTGGTCGCCGAAATATGAACCGAAGACTGAATCTTGATATACCCGAGAACAATACATTTTTGTTACCGCGAGATATATTGACAGCTGCGGATCATTTGATTGGAATGAAATTTGGAATGGGTACACTTGACGATATGAATCATTTGAAAAATAAACGTATTCGTTCCGTAGCAGATCTATTACAAGATCAATTTGGATTGGCTCTCGTTCGTTTAGAAAATATAATTCGAGGAACGATATCTGGAGCAATTAGATATAAATTGATACCGACTCCTCAGAATTTAGTGACTTCAACTCCATTAACAACCACTTATGAATCGTTTTTTGGATTACACCCATTATCTCAAGTTTTAGATCGAACCAATCCATTGACCCAAATAGTTCATGGGAGAAAATTGAGTTATTTGGGTCCTGGAGGATTGACGGGGCGAACTGCTAGTTTTCGGATACGGGATATCCATCCTAGTCACTATGGACGCATTTGTCCAATTGACACCTCGGAAGGAATCAATGTAGGACTTATTGGATCCTTGGCAATTCACGCAAGGATTGGCCGTTGGGGGTCTATAGAAAGTCCATTTTTTGAAATTTCTGAGAGATCAAAACGAATACGAATGCTTTATTTATCACCAAGTAGAGATGAATACTATATGGTAGCGACGGGAAATTTTTTAGCACTGAATCGAGATATTCAGGAGGAGCAGATTGTTCCAGCTCGATACCGTCAAGAATTTCTAACTATTGCATGGGAACAGGTTCATCTTCGAAGTATTTTTCCCTTCCAATATTTTTCGATTGGAGCTTCCCTGATTCCTTTTATCGAGCATAATGATGCGAATCGAGCTTTAATGAGTTCTAATATGCAACGTCAAGCAGTTCCTCTTTCTCGGTCCGAAAAGTGCATTGTTGGAACTGGATTGGAACGCCAAGTGGCCTTAGATTCAGGAGTTCCCGCTATAGCCGAACACGCAGGAAAGATCATTGATAACGATACTGACAAGATCCTTTTATTTGGAAATGGGAATGCTCTAAGTATTCCATTAATTATATATCAACGTTCCAACAAAAATACTTGCATGCATCAAAAATCCCAGGTTCATAAAGGTAAATACGTAAAAAAGGGACAAATTTTAGCAGATGGTGCTGCTACTGTTGGCGGTGAACTCGCTTTGGGAAAAAACGTATTAGTAGCTTATATGCCATGGGAAGGTTACAATTCTGAAGATGCTGTACTCATTAGTGAACGTCTGGTCTATGAAGATATTTATACTTCTTTTCACATACGTAAATATGAAATTCAGACTCATGTGACAAGCCATGGTCCTGAAAGAATCACTAATAAAATTCCACATCTAGAAGCCCATTTACTCCGAAATTTAGACAAAAATGGAATTGTGATTCTGGGATCTTGGGTAGAAACGGGGGATATTTTAGTGGGTAAATTAACGCCTCAAATGGCGAAAGAATCCTCATATGCTCCGGAAGATAGATTATTACGAGCTATACTTGGGATTCAGGTATCGACCTCAAAGGAAACTTGTCTAAAACTACCTATAGGTGGTAGGGGCCGAGTTATTGATGTCAGATGGATCCAAAAAAAAGCAGGTTCTAGCTATAATCCAGAAACGATTCATATATATATTTCACAGAAACGTGAAATTAAAGTAGGTGATAAAGTGGCCGGGAGACATGGAAATAAAGGTATCGTTTCAAAGATTTTGTCTCGACAGGATATGCCTTATTTGCAAGATGGAAGACCCGTTGATATGGTCTTCAACCCATTAGGGGTACCCTCACGAATGAATGTAGGACAGATATTGGAATGTTCCCTCGGATTAGCTGGGAGTATGCTAAATAGACATTATCGAATAGCACCTTTTGATGAGAGATATGAACAGGAGGCTTCCAGAAAACTTGTGTTTTCTGAATTATATGAAGCCAGTAAACAAACATCGAATCCATGGATCTTTGAACCCGAGTATCCGGGAAAGAGCGGAATATTTGATGGAAGAACAGGGAATCCTTTTGAACAGCCTGTTACAATAGGAAAGCCTTATATCTTGAAATTAATTCATCAAGTTGATGATAAAATACATGGACGTTCCAGTGGACATTATGCACTTGTTACACAACAACCCCTTAAAGGAAGGGCGAAACAAGGAGGACAACGGGTAGGCGAAATGGAGGTTTGGGCGCTCGAGGGGTTCGGTGTTGCTCATATTTTACAAGAGATGCTGACTTATAAATCTGATCATATTAAAGCTCGTCAAGAAGTACTCGGAACTACGATTATTGGAGGAACAATACCTAAACCTGTGGATGCTCCAGAATCTTTTCGATTGCTCGTTCGAGAACTACGATCTTTGGCTCTGGAACTGAATCATTTCCTTGTATCTGAGAAAGACTTCCAGATTCAAAGGAAGGAAGTTTAATTGGACTGAATCAGAAATTTTATTCTATGATTGATCAGTATAAACATCAACACCTTCGAATTGGATCAGTTTCTCCTGAACAAATAAGTGCTTGGGCAAAAAAAATCTTACCTAATGGAGAAATTGTTGGAGAGGTCACAAAACCCTATACTCTTCATTACAAAACCAATAAGCCTGAAAAAGATGGATTATTTTGTGAACGAATTTTTGGGCCTATAAAAAGTGGGATTTGTGCTTGTGGAAATTATCGAGTAATCGGAGATAAAAAAGACCAACCAAAATTTTGTGAACAATGCGGAGTAGAATTTGTCGATTCTCGGGTACGTAGATATCAAATGGGGTATATAAAACTAGCATGTCCAGTAACCCATGTGTGGTATTTGAAACGTCTTCCTAGTTATATTGCGACCCTTTTAGATAAACCTCTTAAAGAATTAGAAGGTCTAGTATACTGCGATGTGTGATTTGATAAAAATTCTTATTGTACAGATTTGAAATGATAAACTGTCATTCCATTCAATTAAATTGGAATGTCCTCTATCTGGCATGTCTCTTGGGATGAGTAACATGAAGCTCAGAATTCATGGGTGTATTGAATACTCCCAAATCAATAAGGGAATTGGTCTATGGTCAATTCAGTAACAAATAAATATTTATTTAGAACTGTACGTACCTTGTGAAAAAAAAAATAATAATTTTTTTGTGGAATTAATTATTTCATCTCTGTTTTTTTTTAAGAACTTAAATTAAGTTCAAAGAATAAAATATAATATATCATGATTGCCGAAGTCTATCTATCGCATATAGGCTTAAAGACATCGTGGCATAACCGTCGAGGTGACGTCTTGACCTAAAAGATCAAATGGTATGATACATAGACAAAGAAATCTCTTATGAATTCGAGGATATTCCTTTTTTTTATTAAAAATTTTATTTTAGAGGATTCCTCATTCGAAGGGAGGTAGACTACTCAAGAATTTTACATTTTATTTCTGTCGTAATTTCGAATTGCATAAAGAATTCAGAAACAAAGAAGAATGGATCAATGAAATGTTGCTTCGTCTGTATTGATAACTTGAGTAAAGAGTAAACCCTTTTTTATTTTAGATTAGAGGTTTTCAAAAATTTGAAAACGGAAACCCCTTTCTTTATCTTTATTGTGTGTAAATACTTTAGCCGGATGAGAGGAAACCCTCACGTCCGATTTTCAAAGGGGGAGATCCATCTTATTGGATCCTATCCAAATTTTTCGTTTGCTAGGCCCATAGTTAAAAAACCCACTTTCTTACGATTACGAGGTTCATTCGAATATGAAATCCAATCTTGGAAATACAGTATCCCACTCTTTTTTGCTACTCAAGATTTTGATACATTTCGAAATAGAGAAATTTCTAGTGGAGCAGGTGCTATACGAGAACAATTAGTTGATCTGGATTTAAGAATTATTATGGATTCTTCGTTGGTAGAATGGAAACAATTAGGAGAAGAGGGATCCACTGACAATGAAAATGAAAATGAATGGGAAGATCGAAAAGTAGGAAGAAGAAAGAATTTTTTGGTTCGACGCATGGAATTAGCTAAGCACTTTATCCGAACAAATATAGAACCAGAATGGATGGTTTTATGTCTCTTACCAGTTCTTCCTCCCGAATTGAGACCGATTATTCAAATAGATGGAGGGAAACTAATGAGTTCGGATATTAATGAACTCTATAGAAGAGTTATCTATCGGAACAATACTCTTATTGACCTATTAACAACAAGTAGATCTACACCAAGGGAATTAGTAATGTGTCAAGAAAAGTTGGTACAAGAAGCCGTGGATACACTCCTTGATAATGGAATCCGCGGACAACCAATGAGGGACGGCCATAATAAAGTTTACAAATCGTTTTCAGATATAATTGAGGGCAAAGAGGGAAGATTTCGAGAGACTCTGCTTGGAAAACGAGTTGATTATTCGGGGCGTTCTGTTATTGTCGTAGGTCCATCACTTTCATTACATCGATGTGGATTGCCCCGCGAAATAGCAATTGAGCTATTTCAGACATTTCTAATTCGTGGTTTAATTCGAAAACATTTTGCTTCGAACATAGGAGTTGCTAAGAGTAAAATACGGGAAAAAGAACCGATTGTATGGGAAATACTTCAAGAAGTTATGCGGGGGCATCCAGTATTGCTGAATAGAGCGCCTACTTTGCATAGATTGGGCATACAGGCATTTGAACCTATTTTAGTAGAAGGACGTGCTATTTGTTTACATCCATTAGTGTGTAAGGGATTCAATGCAGACTTTGATGGGGATCAAATGGCTGTTCATGTGCCTTTATCTTTGGAGGCTCAAGCAGAAGCTCGTTTACTTATGTTTTCTCATACAAACCTCTTGTCTCCGGCTATTGGGGATCCCATTTGCGTACCAACTCAAGATATGCTTATAGGACTTTACGTATTAACTAGCGGAAATCGTCGAGGTATTTGTGCAAACAGGTATAATCCGTTTAATTGCAGAAATTCTAAAAATGAAAAAATTAGCAAGAATCACTCTAAGTATATGAAAAAAAAAGAACCCTTTTTTTGCAATTCCTATGATGCAATTGGAGCTTATCGACAGAAAAGAATAAATTTCGATAGTCCTTTTTGGCTCCGGTGGCGAATAGATCAATGCATTATGTCTTCAAGAGAAGTTCCTATCGAAGTTCACTATGAATCTTTTGGTACCTATTATGAAATTTATGGACATTATTTAGTAATAAGAAGTATAAAAAAAGAAATTCGTTGTATATACATTAGAACCACTGTTGGTCATATTTCTTTTTATCGAGAAATTGAAGAAGCTATACAAGGTTTTTCTCGAGCCGATTCATATGGGATCTAATCATATAGATGGTTAGTGTTGATATCCAGCTAGGTAAATTTATGGTATGATACTGGCGTAAATTCAGGTCAACTAGCATCTTTTCAATTTTCTACGTGAATAAACATAAAGAAAAGGAAGTTTTCCAATCATTGACTCAAATTCATTGTCGAACAGAATCCCACTGAGTGGAATATGGAGGTACTTATGGCAGAACGGGCCAATCTAGTCTTTCACAATAACGTGATAGGTGGAACTGCCATTAAACGACTTATTAGCAGATTAATAGACCATTTCGGAATGGCATATACATCACACATCCTGGATCAAGTAAAGACTCTAGGGTTCCGTCAAGCTACTGCTACATCTATTTCATTAGGAATTGATGATCTTTTAACAATACCTTCTAAAGGATGGCTAGTCCAAGATGCTGAACAACAAAGTTCTATTTTGGAAAAACATAATCATTATGGGAATGTACATGCGGTAGAAAAATTACGCCAATCCATTGAAATATGGTATGCTACAAGCGAATATTTGCGACAAGAAATGAATCCTAATTTTAGGATGACTGACCCCTTTAATTCAGTCCATATAATGTCTTTTTCAGGAGCTAGAGGAAATGCATCTCAAGTGCACCAATTAGTCGGAATGAGAGGATTAATGTCAGATCCACAAGGACAAATGATTGATTTACCCATTCAAAGCAATTTACGGGAAGGACTGTCTTTAACAGAATATATAATTTCTTGCTACGGAGCCCGTAAAGGGGTTGTGGATACTGCTGTACGAACATCAGATGCTGGATATCTTACACGTCGACTTGTTGAAGTGGTTCAACACATTGTTGTACGTCGAACAGATTGCGGTACGATTCGCGGGATTTCTGTAAATCTCCGAAATGGAATGATACCAGAAAGAATTTTGATACAAACATTAATTGGTCGTGTAGTAGCAGACGATATATATATCGGTTCACGGTGCATTGTCGTTAGAAATCAAGATATTGGAATTGGACTTATCAATCGATTCATAACTTTTCAAACACAACCAATATTTATTCGAACCCCCTTTACCTGTAGGAATACGTCTTGGATCTGCCGATTGTGTTATGGGCGGAGTCCTATTCATGGGGACCTGGTAGAATTGGGAGAAGCTGTAGGTATTATTGCTGGTCAATCTATTGGTGAACCGGGAACTCAACTAACATTAAGAACTTTTCATACTGGTGGAGTATTCACAGGGGGTACTGCGGAATATGTGCGAGCCCCCTCGAATGGAAAAATAAAATTTAATGAAGATTTAGTTCACCCTACACGTACACGTCATGGATATCCTGCTTTTATATGTAAGATAGACTTGTATGTAACTATTGAAAGTGACGATATTATACATAACGTGATTATTCCACCAAAAAGTTTTCTATTAGTTCAAAATGATCAATATGTAAAATCAGAACAAGTGATTGCTGAGATCCGCGCGGGAACATATACTTTCAATTTGAAACAAAGGGTTCGAAAACATATTTATTCTGACTCAGAGGGGGAAATGCATTGGAGTACCGATGTGTACCATGCATCCGAATTTTTGTATAGTAATGTACATATCTTACCAAAAACAAGTCATTTATGGATCTTATCAGGAAAGTCGTGCAGGTCTGATACAATCCATTTTTTACTTCGCAAGGATCAAGATCAAATTAACATTTCTACTGGAAAAAGAAATATTTCTAATCTTTTAGTAAGTAATGATGAAGTAAAACTAAAATTATTAAGTTTGAAGACTTTTGGTACAAAAGAAAAGGGGATTAGCAATTATTCAATATTTAATCAAATGATATGTACGGATCATTCTCATTTAATGTATCCTGCTATTTTTCACGATACTTTTTATTTATTGGCCAAAAGACGAAGAAATCGATTTCTTATTCCATTCCAATCGATTCAAGAACGAAAGAACGAACTAATGCACCCTTCTGGTGTTTCCATTGAAATACCTATCAATGGTATTTTTCATAGAAATAGTATTTTGGCTTATTTCGATGATCCTCAATACAGAAGACAGAATTCAGGAATTACTAAATATAGAACTATAGGAATTCATTCCGTTTTTCAAAAAGAGGATTTCATTGAGTATCGAGGAATCAAAGAATTAAAGCCAAAATACCAAATCAAAGTAGATCGATTTTTTTTTATTCCCGAAGAAGTGCATATTTTACCCGAATCTTCTTCCATAATGGTACGGAATAATAGTCTCGTTGGAATAGGAACACCAATCACTTTCAATATAAGAAGTCGAGTAGGCGGATTGGTCCGATTCGAAAAGAAAAAAAAAAAAATCGAATTAAAAATATTTTCTGGAAATATCCATTTTCCCGGAGAGAGGGATAAGATATCCCGACACAGTTCTATCTTGATACCACCCGGAACGGTAAAAAAAAAATGGAAGGAATCAAAAAAAAGGAACAATTGGATCTATGTCCAATGGATCGCAACTACCAAAAAAAGGTATTTTGTTTTGGTTCGACCTGTAATTTTATATGAAATACCGAACAGTATCGATTTTGTAAAACTTTTTCCCCAAGATCTATTCCAGGAAAGGGATAATCTGGAACTCAAAGTTGTCAATTATATTCTTTATGGAAATGGAAAATCCATTCGGGGAATTTCCGACACAAGGATTCAATTAGTTCGGACTTGTTTAGTCTTGAATTGGGATCAAGGCAAAAAAAGTCCTTCTATTGAGGAGGCCCCCTCTTCCTTTGTTGAAGTAAGTACAAATGGTTTGATTGAGTATTTTCTAAGAATTGACTTAGTAAAATCGATCGATACTTCATATATCAGAAAAAGAAATGACCCATCTGGTTTAGGATTGATCGCGGATAATGAATCGGATCGGATTAATATCAATCCATTTTTTTCTATTCATTCCAAGACAAAAATTCAAAAATCACTTAGCCAAAATCACGGAACTATTCGTATGTTGTTGAATAGAAATAAGGAATGCCGATCGTGGATAATTTTGTCATCATCTAATTGTTTTCAAATAAGACCATTCAACAATGTTAAATATCACAATGGGATAAAAAAAAATCCTAAAATTCCAATGAATAATAATAATTCATTAGGCCCTTTAGGAATAGCCCGTCAAGTTGGAAATTTTTATTCACTTTACCGTTTAATAACTCAGAATCAAATATCAATAATGAAAAATTTCCAACTTGACAAAATAACGGAAATTTTTCAAGTAATTAAATATTATTTAATGGACGAAAATGATAAAATTTTTAAACCCGATCTAGACAGTAATATCGTTTTGAATCCATTCCATTTGAATTGGTATTTTCTCCATCATTATTATTGTGAAAAAACGTTTACAATAATTAGTCTTGGACAATTTATTTGTGAAAATATATGTATAGCTAAAATGAAAAATGGACCACATCTAACACTAAAATCAGGTCAAGTTATAACTGTTCAAATGGATTCTGTAATAATAAGATCGGCTAACCCATATTTGGCGACTCCAGGAGCAACCATTCACGGCCATTATGGAGAAATCCTTTCTCAAGGAGATATTTTAGTTACATTCATATATGAAAAATCGAGATCCGGTGATATAACACAAGGTCTTCCAAAAGTGGAACAGATATTAGAAATACGTTCGATTGATTCAATATCGATGAATCTCGCAAAAAGAATTGATGCTTGGAATGAGTGTATAACAAGAATTCTCGGCATTCCTTGGGGATTCTTGATTGGTGCTGAGCTAACTATAGCGCAAAGTCGTATTTCTTTGGTTAATAAAATCCAAAAGGTTTATCGATCCCAGGGAGTACACATCCATAATAGACATATCGAAATTATTGTGCGTCAAATAACATCCAAAGTCTTGGTTTCAGAAGATGGAATGTCTAATGTATTTTTACCTGGTGAATTAATTGGATTATTGCGAGCAGAACGAACTGGGCGTGCCTTGGAAGAAGCCATTTGTTACCGAGCTTTATTATTGGGAATAACAAAAACATCTCTGAATACTCAAAGTTTCATATCCGAAGCGAGTTTTCAAGAAACTGCTAGAGTTTTAGCAAAAGCCGCTCTTCGGGGTCGTATTGATTGGTTGAAAGGTCTTAAAGAGAATGTTGTTTTAGGGGGAATGATACCCGTTGGTACCGGATTCAAAAGAATAATGCACCGTTCACGGTCAAGGCAATATAACAAAATTACCTTGAAAAAAAAAAAATTATTCGAAGTACAAATTCGAAATCTTTTGTTCCATCACAGAAAATTATTTGATTCTTTTCATTTCAAATAATTTTCTGTGATACATTAGAAATATAGGATTGAATGCGCTTTTAGGAAGCATTCCATTCATCCCTTTAAATGCAGTCGTTTGATTTGGTAATAAAGTATAATAAATAGAAAAAAAATGAATGACCTGATTATATATTAACGGCCAATCGTCTATAAAAGAGAAGGTTCCATCGGAACAATTATTTATTGCTATTTCAGGATACCTGGTCTCGTTTTTTTTTTTTCACTTAAAAAAAAAAAAAAACCGTGTGGGGATAAATGACAAAAAGATATTGGAACATAACTTTTGAAGAGATGATGGAAGCTGGAGTTCATTTTGGCCATGATACTCGGAAATGGAATCCTCGAATGGCACCTTTTATATCGGCAAAGCGTAAAGGTATTCATATTACAAATCTTACTCGAACTGCTCGTTTTTTATCAGAAGCTTGTGATTTGGTTTTTGATGCAGCAAGCACAGGAAAACAATTCTTAATTGTTGGTACAAAAAAAAAAGCAGCCGATTCAGTAACACGGGCTGCAATAAGAGCCCGATGTCATTATGTTAATAAAAAATGGCTCGGAGGTATGTTAACGAATTGGTATACTACAGAAACGAGACTTCGTAAGTTCAGGGACTTGAGAACGGAGCAAAAGACAGGGAAACTGAACTCTCTTCCAAAAAGAGATGCCGCTATGTTCAAGAGACAATTATCTCATTTGGAAACATATCTGGGTGGCATAAAATATATGACGGGGTTACCCGATATTGTAATAATCATTGATCAGCAAGAAGAATATACGGCTCTTCGAGAATGTATCACTTTGGGAATTCCAACGATTTGTTTAATCGATACAAATTGTGACCCAGATCTAGCAGATATTTCGATTCCAGCGAATGATGATGCTATAGCTTCAATCCGATTAATTCTTAACAAATTCGTTTTTGCAATTTGTGAGGGTCGTTCTAGCTATATACGAAATTTTTGATTAATAATAAGATAAATAAATTTTTAGATTTGGTTGGGCGGTCATAGATGTATGGAATCGGTTATTATAGCATTACAAAATTGTGCAAAAATAAATATTTTGTGATTAGTAGGTATTCAAAATAGAAAAGGAAATGAAAGTCAAATAAGGAAATGGTTGAATCAAAATAATTCCCTTTCAAGTTATATATATTTTTTTTAGAGGGCAGGGCAATATGAATGTTCTATTATGTTACATCAACACATTAAACAGATTCTATGATATATCTGCTGTCGAAGTAGGTCAACATTTCTATTGGCAAATAGGAGATTTTCAAGTGCATGCTCAAGTACTTATTACCTCTTGGGTTGTAATTGCTATCTTATTAATTTCAACCATTCTAGTTGTTAGAAATCCACAAACTATTCCAACGTCCGGTCAGAATTTCTTTGAATATGTCCTTGAATTCATCCGAGACGTGAGCAAAACTCAGATTGGAGAAGAATATGGTCCGTGGGTTCCGTTTATCGGAACTTTGTTTCTATTTATTTTTGTTTCGAATTGGTCAGGGGCTCTTTTGCCTTGGAAAATTATAAAATTACCTCATGGAGAATTAGCTGCACCCACAAATGATATAAATACTACTGTTGCATTAGCTTTACTTACGTCAGTAGCCTATTTCTATGCGGGTATTTCAAAAAAAGGATTGGCTTATTTTGGTAAATACATCCAACCAACTCCAATCCTTTTACCGATTAACATCTTAGAAGATTTCACAAAACCCTTATCACTTAGTTTTCGACTTTTCGGAAATATATTAGCTGATGAATTAGTAGTTGTTGTTCTTGTTTCGTTAGTACCTTTAGTAGTTCCTATACCTGTTATGTTTCTGGGATTATTTACAAGCGGTATTCAAGCTCTTATTTTTGCTACCTTAGCTGCGGCTTATATAGGTGAATCCATGGAAGGGCATCATTGATTAGTTATCAAAATAGTCTTTTTTTTTTTTTACTTTAGCCTGCGACAAAGTATGTGTGGCTCACAATAATCTACTCTACTTAATAAACATAAATAAAAAATCGAAAGAAATTTTGAAAATTTTTAATAATAATCAAAGGGATTATCTAACCCACCCCCAAAAATGTACTAAGTAAGTATAAATAAAATAAAAACGATTCCCAGGGAATGGTAATAAAAAAAAAATAGGAAAAAGATCTTTTAGATAGATCTTTTTCCTATTTTTTCGAAAAATAGTCTTTTGAAGATTATTTTTATTTATTATTTTGTTCCTTCAATTAGAACTATAAACATATTCAACCTTTTTATTAGTATAATTAAAATTAATTCAAATTATTATTAGATGTCAAAATTGATTAGTTATATTTAATGATTAGTATATTATATTTAATTAATATTAGAATAGTATTAATAATAGATTGGGAACTATCATTTCGGATGATATCTACGTTGTTTACGACATGTGATTCAAAAAAAGATGTTATATCGAACTACAAAATATTTCCGTTTCATTCATTCACATTTAAGGATTGACCAAAGTTTAATTGATTTTCCTAAATAAAATATATATATATAAAATCACATTTAGATCACTTCAATTCGAATATTTCCATAGTAATAATTTGGTCTTTCGAGGGGGTTTCCAAAAATGATTCTCGAATCCTATTGAATCTAAGGTATAACTAATTGGTTTACGGTATCGAACAAACACATGTATATGTCATAGTAGATATTCATTAGTTATCTATGACTATCTATCTAAATTTGTCCTGCTACTACTCTAAATTTAGGTGGGGATTCGAAAAAAAGAGTCCTTCCATTCCATCTCTTGTAATTGTGAATTGAATAACTCAACAATGGAAATAAAGAAAAAGAAAGAACGAAGAATTAAAGGTTCAAAATTTAAGATAAGAACAAAAATTGTATGTATTCACAAAAAACTACATGGGTAGAAACGAAAAAAAAAATGAATATCGAAGTTATTTGGATAATTCAATAAAAATTATTCATGAATTAAACTTCGACTAGATAAATCAAGAATGAAATAATTAAGTCATAATTTCTTGGTTGATTATATTATTAACTATTTCTTTATTTTATTTGGAATAGGAGAAACTTATCATGGATCCACTGATTTCTGCTGCTTCTGTTATCGCTGCTGGGTTGGCCGTCGGGCTTGCTTCTATTGGACCTGGGGTTGGTCAAGGTACAGCTGCAGGGCAAGCTGTAGAAGGGATTGCGCGACAACCGGAAGCAGAGGACAAAATAAGGGGTACTTTATTACTTAGTCTGGCTTTTATGGAAGCTTTAACAATTTATGGGCTGGTTGTAGCATTAGCGCTTTTATTTGCCAATCCTTTTGTTTAATCTTTTAAAAAAATAGAAAAAGAAAAATACATATTGTTTTTCCGTGGACTTTCATTGCTGCTATTGCTTTTCTATATATATAGAATATATATTCCGATTTAACTCCTACAATTTATTCTTCATTCGGATTAACATACTGATTCGCCTTCTTCCGTCCCTTTATTTAGTCCAATGAGCGCCCCCTTATTTTTAATTTAGAATTGAAAACAACTAGATATTTTGCAATTGACATAAGAACTAGTATCTACTTCTAAGAGGTATCATTCTTATGGGGAATCTTTCAATTGACTAACCAATTCAAAATATAGAATATATTTATTAATAAATATATTCTATATTCTCTAATAGATAGAATAAAATTCTTATTATATTCATATTCTTACTAGTAATTCTTATTAATTATTAGTAAGAAATGAAAATATTATAGAATAAACTTTAATTTAATATAAAAAAACGAATAAAAAAATCAAAAAACTGGGAATAGTAGAAACAAAATTAGTCTATCCATAAGAGGAGATGCGATCATATGAAAAATATAACCGATTCTTTTCTTTGCTTCATTTACTGGCCATCCGCCGGAAGTTTCGGGTTTGATACCGATATTTTAGCAACAAATCTAATAAATCTAAGTGTAGTGTTAGGTGTATTAATTTTTTTTGGAAAGGGAGTGTGTGCGAGTTGTTTATTTCAAAGAATAGATTGGATCCAACCAACTGCACTTTTTTCGTTATAACTAAAAAAACGTGCATGATCCGGCGAATGACTTCTTACTAAATAAACAAAAAAATAGTTAAGAACCATAGCATTTCGCGATTCATTGGTAAATCTACTTTGATTCTCTATCAACCAAGAATTTTGGAGCATTACCATGGTTAAAGCTAACCAGTTTGAAGTTTAGACGCAATGTAGTATTCTTTCTACCACTATGTTAATACATAAATTGTAATTTTTTCGATATAGAACACTCATGTCGATAAAATGACTTGAATTCTCTTTACGATGAAAAATAGGAAAAACAGGTGTTTTGTTTAACGCCTCCTTTTATACAATGCGGAATTGATGACCTACGTATAAATTAATGAGAATTCTTTGGATTTGAATAAAAAAAACAACTTTGCTGACAATTATTTGTTTGGTCAGAAGAGTCCTCCAAATATTTTAATCTTGTATTGGTAATCATTTTCAAGATTTTTAGAAATAGAGAAAAGAGGATAGGCTCATTCGATAATAAAGATAGGGAAATTTCCTATAAGGAATTGAGTGTGAGAGCCAAATGAATTGAAAGATTCATGTTTGGTTCGGGAAGAGATCATAGACATTTTTAAATAAATGGAAAGAGAATCTACTTTCATTAAGTGATTTATTAGATAATCGAAAACAGAGAATCTTGAGAACTATTCGAAATTCAGAAGAACTAGGGGAAGCAGCCGTTGAACAGCTGGAGAAAGCCCGGGCCCGCTTAAGGAAAGTAGAAACGGAAGCGGATCGGTTTCGAGTGAATGGTTATTCCGAGATAGAACGAGAAAAATTGAATTTATTAAATTCAATTTATACAACTTTAGAACAATTCGAAAATTACAAAAATGAAACGATTCATTTTGAACAACAAAGGGCGATTAATCAAGTGCAACAGAGGGTTTTACAACAAGCATTACAAGGAGCTCTGGGAACTCTGAATAGTTGCTTAAACAACGAGTTACATTTACGTACGATCGATGCTAATATTGATATGTTTGGGGCGATGAAAGAAAAAAATAACTGATTAGCCGTTCTACTAGAATATAGAGTATAGGCATTATTTTTTTTGTTCCTTCGAAAAAGAATCCAATTCAAATTAAGAAATATTCATGGTAACTCTTCGTGCAGATGAAATTAGTAAAATTATCCGTGAACGTATTGAGCAATATAATACCGAAGTAAAAATTGTAAATACAGGTACTGTACTTCAAGTAGGCGACGGCATTGCTCGTATTTATGGTCTTGATGAAGTAATGGCAGGTGAATTAGTCGAATTTGAAGAGGGTACTGTAGGCATTGCTTTGAATTTGGAATCCAAAAATGTTGGTGTTGTATTAATGGGTGATGGTTTGCTGATACAAGAGGGAAGTTCGGTAAAAGCAACAGGAAGAATTGCTCAGATACCAGTAAGTGAGGGTTATTTGGGTCGTGTTGTAAATGCCCTAGCTAAACCTATTGATGGTCGAGGAGAAATTTCAGCTTCGGAATCTCGGTTAATCGAATCTCCCGCTCCCGGTATTATTTCCAGACGTTCCGTGTATGAGCCTCTTCAAACGGGACTTATTGCTATTGATTCTATGATCCCTATAGGGCGTGGCCAGCGAGAATTAATTATTGGGGACAGACAAACAGGTAAAACAGCAGTAGCAACAGATACAATTCTCAATCAACAGGGACAAAATGTAATATGTGTTTATGTAGCTATCGGTCAAAAAGCATCTTCTGTGGCTCAAGTGGTAACTACTTTACAAGAAAGAGGGGCAATGGAGTACACTATTATAGTGGCTGAAACAGCAAATTCTCCAGCTACATTACAATACCTCGCTCCTTATACAGGTGCAGCTCTGGCTGAATATTTTATGTACCGTGAACGTCACACTTTAATCATTTATGACGATCCCTCCAAACAAGCACAGGCTTATCGCCAAATGTCTCTTCTATTACGAAGACCACCAGGTCGCGAAGCGTATCCCGGAGATGTTTTTTATTTACATTCTCGTCTTTTGGAAAGAGCCGCTAAATTAAGTTCTCAGTTAGGTGAAGGAAGTATGACTGCTTTACCAATAGTTGAGACCCAATCAGGAGATGTTTCAGCTTATATTCCTACTAATGTAATTTCCATTACAGATGGCCAAATATTTTTATCTGCCGATCTATTCAATGCTGGAATCAGACCAGCTATTAATGTGGGTATTTCTGTTTCCAGAGTTGGGTCGGCGGCTCAAATTAAAGCCATGAAACAGGTAGCTGGTAAATTAAAATTGGAATTGGCACAATTCGCAGAATTAGAAGCTTTTGCACAATTCGCTTCTGATCTCGATAAAGCTACGCAAAATCAATTGGCAAGAGGTCAACGATTGCGCGAGTTGCTTAAACAATCCCAATCAGCTCCTCTCACTGTAGAAGAACAGATAATAACTATTTATACTGGAACGAATGGTTATCTTGATTCATTAGAAATTGATCAGGTACGAAAATTTCTCGTTGAGTTAAGGGCTTATTTAAAAACGAATAAACCTAAATTTAACGAAATCATATCTTCTACCAAGACATTCACTGGGGAAGCAGAAGCCCTTTTGAAGGAAGCTATTCAGGAACAGATGGAACTCTTTTTACTTCAAGAACAAGTAGAAAAAAATTGATTAATAATTTCATACCTTTATTATTTTCATAATTAGTATTAGTATCTTTTACTATCTTTTCTTTAAATATTTAATTTTAAATTAAAATATTTAGAAAGAATTTTATAATAATAAATATAATAATAAATTCAGAATATCTTTTTAGAAAGATACGAATATAATTAATATATTAATATATAGAATAAAATTGATATGGAAAAAATTTGCGTCCAATAGGATTTGAACCTATACCAAAGGTTTAGAAGACCTCTGTCCTATCCATTAGACAATGGACGCTTTTCTTTTTTCTTTTTTCTTTTCACGAAATTTTCGTGAAAAGGAAAAGAAAAAAGAATTCTAAAAAATCATCTATCTATGAGAATCTATTTAGAATAATTATTCTAAATAGAATAAGACTAAATCATTCCAATTTAATATTCATAACAAATATATTGTTCATTAAAAAAATGAAGTCATTTAGTAAGAAAATGAATTCGATAATAGAAAAAAAAAATATATATATATCCATTTGAATAGAATATATAGAGAAATAGGATATAAGCGGGTAGCGGGAATCGAACCCGCATCGTTAGCTTGGAAGGCTAAGGGTTATAGTCGACGTTCATGAATGAACGTCTCTAATTCAAAACCGAACGTGAAACTTTTGTTTCATTCAGCTCCTTTACAGAATAATTTAAGAGATAGATGGAATACATGAAAAAATGACCCATAACATCTATGTCAGCCTTTCGGTATGAATACATTTAAAACACGTTGCTTTTTAGATGATCCCTCTAGAAGAGGAGTATTAAAACAATCTGCTTTTTTCTAGTTACTTCGTTCTCTATTTCTATTTGAGAGAATCTTTAGGAAAAGAAAAAAATTTCCGTCGAGCTTAATAAATAGGTTGATGTTTCTAGTAAACTAAAAAAATCGTTTAATAGCTATTTTGCTTCAATTTCTCCTATACAAAACAAATAATAAAAAAAATGGAAGATTTAGTTACGATTGGAAACAAATTTTCTATATCATTCTCCCTGGATCCTTTACTCATATTCAAAAATTTGGATTCTGGATCCAATTGCAAAAACTTATGTTTCATAATTTTAGAATCAATTCTAATTAGTATCTAAATTGGATACAAATTACGATAATGTATATTATTCCTCGAATCGTTCGTTGAGAGGTATAAAGGATTAAATCCCTTTAAGTAAGAAATAAAGTTTTTGATCGTGATATGAATCACGCAAGGGACCCCTTAACTATTAAGGGATCCATAGAACGAATCGCACTTTTACCACTAAACTATACCCGCTACAATACCATTATTGTATATAAAAGGATCTTTTGTCGAACAAGGGAATCCGTCCTAATTATGCAATAGGTGCATAATTTTACGATAATTAGAGTGTTGACGTGTTTCGTAAAGGGGCCCCCTAATGAGATTTAGAAAAGGGGGCGAATCTTATTTTTGGATTTTCTTTTTGTTGAAGGTATAAAAAATCAATAATTCTCTCTTTATTTATATATAATAATATAATAATAATAAATAGAAAAAAAAAAAGACAGATAAGATATATTAAATGACTATCAATCAATATCAAATAAGATATAAAGAAGGCTTTTTTCGAGCCCTACTCTTTGTTCTTTTTGTTTATGCGATGTATCATAAGCATAATAATTCTTTTTTTTTTTGAATTGGGGAGAGATGGCTGAGTGGACTAAAGCGGCGGATTGCTAATCCGTTGTACGAATTTTTGTACCGAGGGTTCGAATCCCTCTCTTTCCGTTTATTGATGATTTGGTATTTTTTCTTTTGAAATTATGGAGTTTCTTTTTTTTTTTTTCTTCCCTCTTTGTTTAATTTTTTTTACTAGTTAAAGATGTAAAATAGATAAAAAAACAAAAAATATTTCAAAATCCAGCACAAGTAAGCAAAACAAAAAAGATTTTCTTATTCTTCACGTCCAGGATTACGTCCTGGATCATTAGATAGGAATCCGAAGATGAAAAGAGAAACAAAGAATATCACTATCGTGTAAACAAATAGTTTTAGAGTAAGCATTACAAAATCTCCAAGATAATTAAAAAAAAAAAAAACGACAGAGAAAGAGAATAGATTCTCTTCTATTTCATATTATGTTTCCTTTGATCCTAAGTTTATAAGAAATGAAGTAATTTCAAAAAAAAAAAACTTAGGAAATTTATTTGTAGTAAGAATTGAGTCTTTATATTACCACAATTTTTTTCATATCCACAATCAAGATCTAGGTATTAGTGGTGGACTCCAATCGAATAATAGAATTTTCTTTTTTTAATGGAAAAAACAGAAATGATGAGATGGTCCAGATTTTTATTGTCTATCCAAAAATTTTAATAAAAAATTTTAATATTTGGAATCAAGGATTCACGCTGTAAAACTTATCTGATCTTTAAAAATGTTATCATTTTTATTTTCGAATAAATTCTTAATTTTTTTTCGGACATTATTCAAATTAAAGATCTTATCGAAAACTTACAGCAGCTTGCCAAACAAAAGCTAAGAGAAAAAAGAGTAAGGGTATTACTGGCATAAAATCTACAATTGGATTCAAAAAAGCGTAGGCTTCGGGTAATTTTGCCAAGAAAAAACTACTTGAATAAAGGGCAGAGTCAATACAAATACAGACCAAGCTAAAGATATTAAGCATAACAAAAATGTTGTTCTTTACGAAAATAAATTGTATTTTTGCTTTTTTTTTTTGAATTCTCATTTTTATTGTATTTTTTTATATTATGTTATTATATATATGATATGATATTATATATCTAATTTGTATATAATTTGATTTATTATTATCATTTTTATTTATTATATTATATTCTTATATTAAAATGAAATAGAAAAGAAAAAATCAATTTTGATTTCTAAATATAGAAAAAGAAAAGAAATAATTTGAAAAGAAAAAATGGAAAATAATGGAATATAAATAAGATCATACCCCCAATCCCTTTTTGATTTGAACTTATCCAGTTCAAAACAGTTTCATTCTGAAATCAAAATATAGAAGAAATCATATATTCATATAATATCTTAATTGAATTCTATGTAATGATCAATAAATTCAGTTTAATTCGATATTTATGCATATCCAAATTCTAGTAACAATTTAATTTATTCTATAGAATAAATTTAGAACTGGAATTGACGAACAACCCATAATAGTATTTAATATGTATTAGTGTCGAATCAAAAATGGGGCGTCGCCAAGTGGTAAGGCAACGGGTTTTGGTCCCGTTATTCGAAGGTTCGAATCCTTCCGTCCCAGCTCACATTATTAACAATGTGAAATCATGTTTTTTGAAAAACATGATTAAATTTTATAAGTTTCCATTAAATTTTACAAGTTTCCATAGGCCATTTTATCGAATAGAATTTACTAATTCATGAATTTATGATATAGAAATCGGGATGTTTAGGGGACAGTAGAGGGATTGATGATAGAAATAGTTTACATTACATTATTAGCTTAGAGTTAGACATTATTAGCTTAGAGTTAGTGAGTTATTTTATTCTACCTCTTAATTTAAAAAAAAAAAAAAAAAACATAAATGAACTGAATCTTCATCTATTCTATTGTCTTTTAAATGACTATTCATTCATCTATGTATTATCGTGTAAATCGGAGGCAAAATCTCTATGCAAAGACAAAAGACTCGTATTGATCCTTATACTATCGGATATATCATCGATTACGCGGATGGTTTCCCACATGACTGGAATTATATCATTGACAGATGGTATAATATCATTGAGACATGGTATTATATCATTCATAATTGGCCTACTATCATTTATGAATCTATTCAACATTATCTTACTTTTGAATTCGGTATGGCTATTAACTTTTCGTTTTTTGATGAGAGTTATAATGACAAGGATTTGGATTTGGATTGTGACAGGTACAAGGGTTGGGATTGGTATTGTGATTGTGACAAGGACTGGGACTGTGACAAACATTGGGATTATGATAAGTTTCAAAAGGATGAAACGGAAAATGATAATAACAATGAAAGAGATAAGGTCCAAAAGGATAGTTCTGTTTTCGGAGGAACCGAAAACGATAGTAACAATGAAAGAGATAAGGTCCAAAAAGATAATTCTGTTTTTGATACGGAAAATGATAATAACAATGAAAGAGATAACGTCCAAAAGGATAGTTCTGTTTTCGGAACCGAAAACGATAGTAACAATGAAAGAGATAAGGTCCAAAAAGATAATTCTGTTTTAGAAACGGAAAATGATAATAACAATGAGAGTGATAAGGTCCAAAAGGATAGTTCTGTTTTCGAAACCGAAAACGATAATAACAATGAGAGTGATAAGGTGCAAAAAGATAATTCTGTTTTAGAAACGGAAAACGATAGTAACAATGAGAGTGATAAGGTCCAAAAGGATAGTGAAATTGAGAGTAGTAGTATAATAACTCGTCCAAACGATTTTTCGCATTTGTGGGTTGCCTGCGACGAGTGTTATGGAATGAATTATAAGAAATATTTTAAATCAAAAATGAATATTTGCGAATATTGCGGCTGTCATTTAAAAATGAGCAGTTCAGATCGAATCGAACTTTTAATTGATCCAGGTACTTGGAATCCTATGGATGAAGACATGGTCTCTGTAGATCCCATTGAATTTAATTCTGAAAATAGTCTTGATTCTGATGATTATCCAAATAGTTCGGAAGACGAACCTTCTGAAAATGATGATTATCCAACTGAAAATAGTTCGGAAGACGAAGACGAACCAACTGAAAATAGTTCGGAAGACGAAGACGAAGACGAAGACGAACCAACTGAAAATAGTTCGGAAGACGAAGACGAAGACGAACCTTCTGAAAATGATGATTATCCAAATCGTCTTGATTCTAATCAAGACAAAACCGGATTACTGGAGGCGGTTCAAACAGGCACAGGTCAACTAAATGGTATTCCTGTAGCAATTGGTATTATGGATTTTGAGTTTATGGGGGGTAGTATGGGATCCGTAGTGGGTGAGAAAATCACTCGGTTGATCGAATATGCTACCGATCAACTTTTACCTCTTATTCTAGTATGTGCGTCTGGAGGAGCGCGTATGCAAGAAGGAAGTTTGAGCTTAATGCAAATGGCTAAAATTTCTTCTGCTTTATATAATTATCAAATCAATAAAAAGTTATTCTATATAACGATACTTACATCTCCCACTACTGGGGGTATAACAGCTAGTTTTGGAATGTTGGGGGATATCATTATTGCCGAACCCGATGCTTACATAGCATTTGCAGGTAAAAGAGTAATTGAAGAAACGTTGAAGATCGAAGTGCCCGAAGGTGTACAAACGGCTGAATTTTTATTCGAAAAGGGCGCATTTGATTCAATCGTACCACGTAATTCTTTAAAAGAGGTTTTAAGTGAGTTATACCATTTCCATGGTATCTTTCCTTTGACTCAAACTGAAAAATAATTCAGACTCTAATTTTTTTTTTTCAATTTGGAACTTCAAATAGAATTATAATTATTATTATACAAAAATCAAATTAGAACACACAGTAATAAGATAAGAATCGAAAAATACTAAGAAAAATAAATGTTTTTATTATTCTTAGTATTTTTCGATTCTTATCTTATTCATTTTTTTCTTTGATTATGGATTTATTATATACTTAATTATGTATACTCCATATATAATAGATATATCTATCTATTCATTTAGATATACTTAGTATAATTTTTAAAATAGACTTAGTATAAGTCTATATGAATTCTAGTGATTATAGACTATCTTTAATATAAGAAAAATCAAAATATATATATAAATATAACAATCAACAAAAAATAACATAACAGGTACAAATACGAAATTGAGGTACCCCATTTTATGATAAACTTACCTTCCCTTTTTGTTCCTTTAGTGGGCCTAGTATTTCCGGCAGTTGCAATGGCTTCTTTATTTCTTCATGTTCAAAAAAACAAGATTTTTTAGATACGGGCAAAAGTACTACTATTAATATTACCTTAATAAGATAAGGAGGATTTAATATAACAACTAAAATATTAATATAACAATAAAAAAAATATAACAGGTACAAATATGAAATTGAGGTACCCATTTTATGATAAACGTTTATGTGGGCCTTGCCTTAATTGTAATGTCTGCTTTATTGGTTAATGTTCCAAAATTCATTAGTTGGGGATCAGAAAAACATGGTTGTCGTTCACAAGACGCATGGCTTGACATTGTACCGGGGTCCCGAAAACCAATCCAGTTCTTCTGGGCTTCTTTCACTCTTTTAGGTTCATTAGGGGTGTTATATATTTCAGTTTCCAGTTATTATGGTAGACATTTTTTCTATTTGATTTCATCTGAATTTGTAGTTCCTTTTTTGCCACAAGGGGTCACCCTGACTTTCTATGGAATCGCAGGTCTCTTTCTAAGTTTACATTGGTGGCTTCTAATTTTTTGGAATGTGGGAAGTGGTTATAATTTTTTCGATAAAAAAAAGAGAATGGTGTGTTTTTTTCGTTACGGATTTCCTGGAACATATCGTCGTATTTTTCTCCGAGTTCGTATGGAAGATATTCAGTCCCTCATACTACAAGCTAACCCTAACCCAGAACCCAGTAGTGGTGTCCTTTATATGCAAACAAGAGAACAAGGGACCATTCCTTTGACTCCTGTTGATGATTATTATGATAGGACTCCACGCAACGTTATACAAAAAGCTTGGGACTTGTCGAGATTCTTGAGTGTACCAATGGAAATCGTTCCATATTCTTGAGTGTACCAATGGAAATCGTTGTATCAAAAAAATAAATGCTTTCTTAGAGAAAGCATTTATTTTTTGATTTCTGTATTATTTTGTATTCTTTATTTCCAAATTTAAAGGAAAAAACAAAATTCCGAATTACAAATAAAAAAAGCGAGAATCGATTCTCAATTTAGATTAAACAAAATTAGAAATTGATACATAGGCTAGGCTCTATTACTTGTATTTACTTGTAATAGAACTTATCCTTGATAGAAAAATTATTATTCTATATAGTTGACAAATGAGATGAAACTGAGTTCATTAAAGACGAAAAATGGCAAAAAAGAAAGCATTCATTACCCTTCTATGTCTTACATCTATAGTCTTTTTCCCCTGGTGGATCTCTTTTACATTTAAGAAAAGTCTGGAATCTTGGATTACTAATTGGTGGAATACGAAACAATCCGAAATTTTCTTGAATATTATTCAAGAAAAAACGATTTTAAAGAAATTGATAGAGTTCGAGGAACTGTTCCTCTTGGATGAAATGCTAAAGGAATACCCGGAAACACATTTCCAAAATCTTCATATGGAAATCTACAAAGAAACCATCCAATTGATCGAGACGAACAACCAAGACCGTACCCATACGATTTTGAATTTCTGTACAAATATAATATGTTTCCTTATTCTAAGTGGTTATTCTATTAGGGGTAATCAAGAACTCATTATTCTTAACTCTTGGGTTCAAGAATTTCTATATAACTTAAGTGATACAATAAAAGCTTTTTCTATCCTTTTATTAACTGATTTATGTATAGGATTCCATTCAACTCATGGTTGGGAACTCATGATTGGGTCTGTCTATAAAGATTTTGGATTTACTCAGAATGATCAAATTCTATCTGGTCTTGTTTCCACTTTTCCAGTCATTTTAGATACAATTTTAAAATACTGGATTTTCCGTTATTTAAATCGTGTATCTCCGTCACTTGTAGTGATTTATCATTCAATGAATGACTGAAAAAAAAGATCCACTGATCCAATTATAAAATTTGTTTTTTTTGTATCTAAAAGCTAAACATTAAAAAATTGACTTATTCTTTTTCGTTCTACTCGTATTCTTCCTATATTCTAGGAAAATCATTTGAGTAAATAGCAGAATAATGGAGAGGGAACTATGCCAGTAACCTACCTAATCTTATTGTAGAAATTTTCAGGATGAATGATTGGACCATGCAAACTAGAAATGATTTTTCTTGGATAAAGGAAGAGATTACCCGATCCATTTCCGTATTGCTCATGATATATATAATCACTCGAGCACCCATTTCAAATGCATATCCCATTTTTGCTCAACAGGGTTATGAAAATCCGAGAGAAGCTACCGGGCGGATTGTATGTGCTAATTGCCATTTAGCTAATAAGCCTGTAGATATTGAGGTTCCACAAGCGGTACTTCCCGATACTGTATTTGAAGCAGTTGTTCGAATTCCTTATGATATGCAAGTTAAACAAGTTCTTGCTAATGGTAAAAAGGGGGCTTTGAATGTAGGTGCTGTTCTGATTTTACCAGAGGGTTTTGAATTGGCCCCTCCTGATCGTATTTCGCCCGAGATTAAAGAAAAGATAGGTAATTTGTCTTTTCAAAGTTATCGTCCCACAAAAAAAAATATTCTTGTGGTAGGCCCCGTTCCTGGAAAGAAATATAGTGAAATTACCTTTCCTATTCTTTCTCCAGATCCCGCTACTAAGAGAGATGTTCACTTCTTAAAATATCCCATATACGTAGGCGGTAATAGGGGAAGGGGTCAGATTTATCCCGACGGGAGCAAGAGTAATAATAATGTTTATAATGCTACAGCAACAGGTATAGTAAATAAAATTATACGAAAAGAAAAAGGTGGATACGAAATAACGATAGGGGATGCATCGGATGGACGGGAAGTGATTGATATTATACCGCCAGGACCAGAACTTCTTGTTTCAGAGGGTGAATCTATCAAACTTGATCAACCATTAACGAGTAATCCTAATGTGGGTGGATTTGGTCAGGGGGATGCAGAAATAGTGCTTCAAGATCCGTTACGTATACAAGGTCTGTTGTTCTTCTTGGCATCTATTATTTTGGCACAAATCTTTTTGGTTCTTAAAAAGAAACAATTTGAAAAGGTTCAATTGTCCGAAATGAATTTTTAGGTATGTGGATTTATCCACATATTAAGCTGGTAATAAAGAACTAAATTTTTGTTGATAAATTATGGAAAGACCTTTTGGTTTTTCTAGTTTTTTTCTCCTATATTTAAAGAGTTCCTTGTACCGTAGAACTAGTCAGTCATAGTATGTATATTGTGAAGAAGAGTATTTTACTTCGGTTCTTATCTTTTTTTTTTTCAACTCTACAATTAATTCGAACATATGATTATGTTGCTGTTTTCAGATTTCAATGCGCTAGAATAGAAATCTATTAATCCTTTTCTATTGTAATAGAATAAAATTCCACTCGATACTAAACCTAAAAAAAATAGGCAGAGAATATTAAGAGAATATTATATTAAGTTAAAGTAGAAATAGGGAAAACAGGATTCTAGGATGGATAATTTGTCTTTTCCTAGAGTCCCATTCCTTATTGTTTATATCGAAATAGATACGTAGTGAAAGAATGGACAAACAAAAAAGAGCGCGAATTTAATTCACTAAATAAACTTCCTTAATTAACTTAAAAAAAAATAATAATAATTAAATCATAATTCTATATTATTACAGAATAAAATCTATTTAGAGTAAGATTCCGTTAGTATAGTATCAAAAAGGTTCGGTTCTACAGAATATTTGACCGCTAGAAAATAGATTCTATAATTAATAATTCTTGCAAAATAAAATTCGTAGAATACAATATTATTGCGCCACCCAGAAGAATTAAATCAAGTGATTTCTTCTTTTACTTTTCGTTCAACTTTAAAGCAAAAGTATCGACAGATATTATCCAAAATAAAAAAATGTTTTGAACGAATTCATGAAGTTCATTTTTCAAAAACATTCTAAAAAAAATGGAGTTTTTTGAAACATACCAAAAAGTTATCTATTGAATCCCTTACAAAAAGATTCTGATTAGGAAGAACTCAACGGGACCCCCTCGAATTCATCAAAGAAAGAGTGGATCCCCATTGAGTTCTTATGCTTTCATTTCGAAAACTTAATTCATCCTATTATTACAGGGATGATCCCAATCCTGAATATGAACCATAAAAGAAAATACCAACTAAACCGATCACGACAATACCTGTTACAGTACCTATTATCCAAAGAGGAATCCTTCCAGTAGTATCGGCCATTTATCCCACTTTCCTCCACATTTGATCAAGTAGTCAGTCATGCTAGAGACCTAAACAGTCATAGATAATTATGAAATGATATCCTTCCGAATGGGATAAGAGAATTCCTAATCTATATATATTCCCTTTATTCCCTTTTCTTCTATTAATTGAAGAAATAATTTGAAAATAAAACAGCAAGTACAAAAATGAGTAATAAACCCCAGTAGAGACTGGTACGATTCAATTCAACATTTTGTTCATTTGGGTTTGATTGTGTCGTAGCTCTATAATTCGGATTAGGTTTATCGTTGGATGAACTGCATTGCTGATATTGATCCCAAAAAAAAAACGGTGGGTACCGCTAGTCCGTGAACAGCCAACCATCGTACTGTAAAAATGGGATAGGTCCTATCTATGGTCATTGGAGCCTCCTAAAAAGATCTACTAAATTCATCGAGTTGTTCCAAAGAATCAAAACGGCCAGTTATTAATGGAATTCCTTGTCGGCTTTCTGTAAAATACTCGTTTGGACGGGGACTTCCAAATACATCGTAAGCTAAACCCGTGCTGACAAACAACCAACCCGCAATGAATAGGGAGGGTATAGTAATGCTATGAATAATCCAGTATCGAATACTGGTAATAATATCAGCAAAAGAACGTTCTCCTGTGCTTCCAGACATGCTGAGCTCCACATATTCTTATACAGTCAAAGGGGGATCGATTCCATAAAAGATGAGATTAGTAAATAGAAATTTACTGAAATGCAATCTTTGTTAGATCGTCAATTTTGTACCAAGGGTCTCTTTCGAGTATACCGAATCAGTATAGCTATCCTTCTTCTAACACAGCAACGAAATTTCACAATTAGTGGCGACTATAAAAATGAAATTTATTTCTTTAATTTCATTTTCAAGAATTGAAGTAATTAGTCGTCCAGTAAAAGGATAGAGTTTTTTATTAAAATGAAACTAAAAATAGGAAAATATTTTCATTCGATTAGTTTACTCAACTCATGAGTTGATCCATAAATCTGTTGATTTGGAATCACAGGATGGGTAGATGTCACAGATGATGAATTGATTTCGTACCTATGTAACTATATTTTTATTTTTGTTCGTCCGTAATAATGGATTCATGAATCCATTATTTTCAATTGTATCTTTCAAGTGGTATTTTTTGGTTATTTTATTTTCCTATTTTTATCTCAAAAATGGAAACTTAGGAAAGTGCTTTATAAACATATGTATAAAAAGAACATATTTCATCTAGTTTCCTTATGCCCACTATAACCAGTTATTTCGGTTTTCTACTAGCAGTTTTAACAATAACCGCGGGTCTTTTTCTGAGTCTGAATAAGATACGACTTATTTGATTTAAAATTTTGAGATGAATTGTCAATTTTGGAATTTTTTAGATATTCTTTTAGATATTCTATAGTTCCTTATCATGTCAATTGCCAATTCTTGGTCATTGAGATTCACAGTCAATACAGATTCCTATTTAAGAACAGATATTACCCCCACTTTTTTTCCTTTCAACCAAACTCAAATGATTGAAGTTTCTCTATTTGGAATCGTGTTAGGTCTAATTCCTATTACTTTGGCTGGATTATTTGTAACGGCATATTTACAATACCGACGTGGTGATCAGTTGGATATTTGATTGATTTGATTGAAGTAACATCTCTCTTGTTTATTGACCTCCCATTTCTTTGTTTGAATACTAATTCACAGTAAATGAAATTAAAACTTTTGATTAGACTATTATCCCATTATTTAAGATTTAATTATTTAAGATTTAAGTGTCATTCTCAATCTAAGAAGAATGGGGCGGAATCACGCTCTGTAGGATTTGAACCTACGACATCGGGTTTTGGAGACCCGCGTTCTACCGAACTGAACTAAGAGCGCTTTCTTTTCATAAATAATTTTTTGTGATGGCAATAGATCTTGCATGCATGCATACATACTCAATATGGAGAACTATTCATATTGAGTATGTATCAATTTGAATCGGTCGCAATTGATCGATTGTTACTGCTGATACGATAACTACTAGTTAGGGATAGGGATGACAGGATTTGAACCTGTGACATTTTGTACCCAAAACAAACGCGCTACCAAGCTGCGCTACATCCCTTTACATTGGTTTCCATTGTCATTGTAAAGACTTTTTGTCTTGTTTTCCACATTTTTCCATTATATATATATAAATAATAATATATATCCTGTCATTTTTTTTTACTTTATTATTTTATTATATCGTATAAATAAGATATCGATACGAATATTCTTATCGAATAATTTAATTCTATTAAATTTAATTAAAATACAGAGAATAGATAGGATATATAATATAATATAAATATTAACATTATAAAGAGTATAATAACAAGAACATAAAGAGTATATTAATTAATTAAAATATAAAAAATATAATAATTTAAAAGATTCTTTATATATAGATATATAGAATTCAAAATTTCAAAAAAAAATATATATATAAATATATATATCGAATATTATAATATAATTATTTGAATAAAATAATAAATAAAAATAATACTCTATAAAAAAATAAAAATATATAATTAATCATTGTACAATTCAATTTGAATTCGGACTTCCCCCGACAAATAAAAGTGTTATTATTAAAAAAAAAAAGATTTGATCATATTCCTAATATGTAATTCTGTATTATTATGTATTAAAAATTACAAGAAAAAAGGAAGGAGGATTTGAAATGCGAGATCTAAAAACATATCTCTCTGTGGCACCAGTGGCAAGTACTCTATGGTTCGCGGTTCTAGCGGGTCTCTTGATAGAAATCAATCGTTTATTCCCGGATGCATTGACATTCCCCTTTTTTTGATTCTAGTTATTGGCACGGCACGGGAAGGGGTGACAAAGATTAGAGATCCAATAAAATATCTGTGATTAAATCCCTCTTCGTTCGTTTTTTTTTTTTTCTAATTAGACTAGAATCAGTTCGAAAAAAAGAGCAAATTAAATTAAGAAAGGTGGATTTGGCCTCAGTGAAATTAGGAGTTTTTCCCAGGTTTCAATGGAATTGAAGTATTAATTCAATTCCATTGCTATTAATTTAATAATCGAGTGAGACCAGAATATGGAATTGTAATAGAATACTTGGGGGGTCCATAATATCATACAAGATATTTAAATGAAAAATGAAATACTGTACTGGGATTCGAAATATAGTTCTAAATCATTGTATTACTGAATTATTACTGTACTATATAAAAATAAACTTAATTGGAACAAAATCTTTGATAATTTGATTTTGAATTATCAACTTATACTTTTTTCTTCTTCGCTTCGAATCTTAAAATAGAAGAGTTAAGTGAATCAAAAAAAACCAAAGGAGGTTCATGGCCAAGGGTAAAGATATACGAATAACTGTTATTTTGGAATGTATCAGTTGTGATAAAAAGAGTGTTAATAAGGAATCTAGGGGTATTTCTAGATATATTACTCAAAAGAATCGACACAATACACCTAGTCGATTGGAATTGAGAAAATTCTGTCCCTTTTGTTGCAAACATACGATTCACGTCGAGATAAAGAAATAGAGAAAATGGATTGCTTGTGTGTCACCCTTAGGAGGTAAATTCGATAAATTATGTGTTATATTATATATAACAATTATATATATATAACAATCTATAAATAACATATATTTCCTTATATAAAAATATAAATATATATAAAAAAAAAAAAAGAATATAAATAAAACAAATCCTTTTTTATAAGAAATGGGATTTTCGGTATAGGAATAAACAAACCATGGATAAATCTAAGCGACTCTTTGTTAAATCTAAGCAATCTTTTCGTAGGAGTTTGTCCCCGATCCAATCGGGGGATCGAATTGATTATAAAAACATGAGTTTACTTTATCGACTTATTAGTCAACAAGGAAAAATATTATCTAGACGCGTGAATAAATCAACCTTAAAACAACAACGATTAATTACGATTGCTATAAAACAAGCTCGTATTTTATCTTTGTTACCTTTTGTTAATTCGTTACCTTTTGTTAATAATGGAAAAAAAAAATATGAAAAACGCGAGTCGATCACTAGAACTCCTACTACTGTTCTAAAAAAAAAAAAAAAATAGAGTTACTCTTCAAGTAAATTTCATTTTGAATCGAAACTCTAACTCAATGGGGATTGATATTTTTAATGGGGATTGATATTTTTTTAGAAAAATAAGACAATCCTATTGAGGATGTTGCGTTGTAAGAAAAAAGACAATAGGTGAAGAAGAATAATTTTTTTGAGCGTGGTTGTTTATTTATTTTGATAACTTTGTCATATGAATTCTATTTTATCATACAAATCTCTTTTATTCTACCACCTTCCCGGAGTTGAGTCTCCGGGGAATTTTTAAGTTTGTATGATCTCCTTGCCAATCATAAAAAGACAATTCCCTTTTAATATAGCTATTTGTGCAACTATTTTACGATTAAGAAGCAATTGACTCTTGTACAGATTATACATTAATCTACTATAAATACAGTATACTCTGTTTTTATTTTGGGCAATTATTGCGTTTATTCGACTGATCCACAAACTGCGAAAATCCCTTTTTTTCCTATCTCTATCCCGATGAGCCGAAACCAAAGCTTTTATTCTCTGTTGCGAACTAGTTCGAGTAAGTTTTGAAGGAGCTCCGCGAAAGCTTGATGTAAAGAAACTAATTTTTGCCCTCCGTTTTTGAGCGATAGATCCTCGTTTAACTCTGGTCATTGAATAAATGAGACTTTGATGAATAACTATTTTTTTTTTTCTTTCAGTTATTCTTTTATCCTTTCTAAGTCTATTAATAACAAAATGGATTCTTCCAATGTATAAAATAAAAATTCCAATGGCTTTTGCTGCTATAACCTTCCCAACCACGATTTTTTTTATTTTTTTTTCTAAGTATTTAACCTCTTAATAAGAAATTCTATTGATACTAGGTATTCAAAAAAGCATAGTTAATTTAATAGAAATAGACAAAGAAATGGTGGGTTCCATCGTTTCTATGATTACTTGTTAAACGGTGAGGTCCTCTCTATACACCGGAGCCTCCTCTTTCATTGAATCCTCTCATTCAATCAATGTTATTGTGAACTTGTACAGTTCACACTTATGGGCTCTACCCATGAAATATCTAGTAATAGGTCTTTCACAACAAAATCTAGCTATACAGTAACGGTATTTAAGTATGAAGATTATCTGGGTAGTTGACCCTCTTAGTCCGTTATTGCAAAATTTAGGGCATAATTTTTTATTTAAAATTGTATTTTTCCCGCTTAATGGATAACTATTTGTTACCAATGGGAAAGTATTTTTCATCTTAAATTACAAATTAAGGTGATTCGGTTTGCACCAATCGAAACCATAAATTTTATACACAATAGAATTATATATATAATTCTTATTAATATTAATAGACTAGATTTTTATATTTTAGTCTATGATCTAAACGAGTCGCACATACACCCTAGTACATGTTCCTCGGCGCTGAGGGCATCCCCGAAGAGCGGGAGATTTTTTTACATTTCGGATTGGCTGTCTTGTGTTTCTAATAAGTTGTTTTATAGTTGGCATGGTGAGTCATATATATATAATGAGCTGGTTTAGATCAATCCTAACCGGATAATTATGAATTTTTTAGATTCTATAAAATCCGGTTGGTAAGACAATTAAAAAGCTAAAATTAAAATAGCAAATCCTGTATTGATGGGTAATACCTTTCAGGAATACTTTTTAATTTCTTACTCATGAGTAATCCTTTTGAGTCTATAATACTTTGTTTGCAAATAGTCGGGGGATAATACTTTTGAGTAATACTTTTTTGGAAAGGGTTATTTGAGTAATCCTTTATTATTCATGAATACTTCTTTTAAGTAAATTTTAAGTAAAGATAAAAAGTATAGTAGTAAAATTACTATACTACTATACTTTTTATTGATTTATTGATAATAATAAATCATAAAAAAATCACAAGTAAGACAAAATAAAAACTAACTAGGTAAAAGACTAACCAATATTTATTCATTTTTATTCCTTAAAAAATTAGAAGTAAGACAAAATAAAAACTAAGTAGGTAAAAGAGTAACCAATATTTATTTATTTTTATTCCTTTTCTTTCAAATGCATTTTTTATTATATAAAAAAGAAAATAAAATAAAAAAAACCGTACGTTTTTTTCTTTCAATTCCTTGAGAAGTATGTTGATTCTGTACAAGAACTCTCCTTTTTTTAGTATTAACAAGAACTCTCTTTTTTTTAGTATTAACAAGAACTTTACTTTAGGACTTACTCGCTGCAAAAGCTTCAAAAGCAAACCCAATAGAGGAGGTGGAGGCGGAGGCGTCGAATAATTTGACAGTTCTATAATATTATTTTGCTTCATATCAGGAGGAGGAGGAGGAGGTGGAGGCGGAGGCGTCGGATAATTTGACAGTTCTATAATATTCTTTTTCTTCATATAATTTTCTGTTCCTCCTTTACGATTAGATTGATGTTTTTTATGTTGTTTATTCTTTTTATTCATGTAATTTTTCTTCATATAATTTTCTGTTCCCCCTTTACGTTTCAATTGATGTTGTTTATTTTTCTTATTCTTTTTCTTCATATAATATTCCTCCTTTATGAAAAAATTGATGTTGTTTATTTTTCTTATTCATATAATATTCCTCCTTTATGAAAAAATTGATGTTGTTTATGTTGTTTATTTTTCTTATTCATATAATGTTCCTCCTTTATGAAAAAATTGATGTTGTTTATTTTTCTTATTCATATAATATTCCTCCTTTATGAAAAAATTGATGTTGTTTATTTTTCTTATTCATATAATTTTGTGCCCCCATTTCTGTTTATTATTCATTGAATTTTGGACTCCCATTTCTGTTTATTCTTTTTATTCATTGATTATTAATTATTTATGTTCATTAATTATTTATGTTTATTATTAATTAATTATTTATGTTCATTAATTATTAATTATTTATCTTATTAATTATTTATCTTCATTAATTATTTATGTTTAGTTTATGTTTATTCTTTTTATTCATTGACATTTCAATTCACTATAGTAAACTTTTGAATTTATTATTATTGATTTATTTATGTTTATTATTTATGTTTATTATTTATGTTTATTATTATTGATTTATTTATGTTTATTATTTATGTTTATTATTTATGTTTATTATTTATGTTTATTATTATTGATTTATTTATGTTTATTATTTATGTTTATTATTCATTAATTATTTATGTTTATTATTATTGATTTATTTATGTTTATTATTATTGATTTATTTATGTTTATTATTCATTAATTATTTATGTTTATTAATTATTAATGTTTATTCATTGAATTTTGGACTTCTGTTTATTTACTTTGTTGACTTTACTTTGTTTAATCTGCGACCGCATCCACAATTCCGTGGGCTTGAGCTTCTTCTGCTGACATAAAAAGATCCCTTTCCATGTCTTTGTATATCTGCCAGAAAGCTTTGCCTGTTCTTTGTGCATAAAGATTTGTCATAGTCTCTCGCATTTTCAGTAATTCATCTGCTTCCAGTCTACATTCTCCTGATTGTCCCTCAAACAAAGAAGTAGCAGGTTGATGGATCATTACCCTGAGCTGAGAGTCTAACAGAATAGGAGTTTTTCCTAATCTTGGATTATAAGGTAGGGCATATAAAAAAGAAATTCAAATTAAAGCCGTACAGGCATCTTTTTTATATAGCATACGGCTCGGCTCTACTATAAATATGAAATCTACCTTCCATTGCAGAAATATAAAATATATATATAATATACCGGGTCTATCAGACCCAAATCAGTAACTAATCCAAAATATAATAATCACCTTTCTTTTTTGTTTGAGAATCTTTTTTAAAGAATATGATGATTCCGTTGCTCTCTTATTTAGTGTAGTTTTTTTTTTTCATTTTTATTCAGCAATCCAAAAGTTTCTTTTTTGTTTTCAAATTCAATTAAAATAATTAATGTTGTTGTTAAATGTTAATGTCTCTGCTATGAAAAATGAAAACAAAAAAGAATTGTGACACTAAAATAGAGTATTATAATTATATAAAATCGTAAATACCCCTTTTTCATACGACTCTTTCGATATATAATCTAATGGTTTTGAAAAAAAAAAATTATTTTTGCATATCGAACTCGAAGTGCCATGCTTTTTTTACTTAAATATTGGTTTAGGCATAGTTTTTTTTCTTTTCTAAAAATTAAGAAAATAAGAATCATTCGCGCCAAGCGTGAGGGAATGCTAGACGTTTGGTAATTTCTCCTCCGACCAAAAGAAGAGATCCCATTGAAGCGGCTAATCCTACGCATACTGTCTGTACGTCTGCTTCTACTACTTGCATAATATCAAATATTCCCATTCCAGATATTACCTCTCCGCCCGGAGAATTTATAAACAAATACAAATCTCTGCTCTTGTCTTCTAAACTGAGATATACCATTAAACCAACAAGTTGATTTGATATTTCAGTGTTGACCTCTTGACCTAAAAAAAGGAATCTTTCTTGATAAAGTCGATTATATAAATCAACCCAAGATGCATCATCATCTTCCGGAAGTCTAAAAGGTACTTTTGGAACACCAATTGGCATTAAATAGAACAAGATCTATCTTCATCTATCTTCATTTTCTTTGGAGTGAGAACGTAAGGAGATAGAATGAGTTGATTTTGTTAAAAATTATTTCTATTTCGGCGATACCATAAATAAAAAAAGAACACTCAATGAATAAAGGAAAGTTTTGACGAATAGGTCCTTCTTGGATATGTCTGGATTCACTGATATAAACCACATATCCAATACAAACTACATACAAACTACAAACACTCATAAAAAAAGTAACCCCCCACCACCATTGCGTATTGTTACTTATCGGATATAGAATAGATCTGCTTCTTTTTGTTCCTACGAATAGAATGTTCCATTATTACTAAAAAACTAGAACATTAATTCTTTCATGCGAGCGAATTTACTAAAAGGGGAAGGTCCATAGGATAGTTTTTTACAGTGCAATAAAGTTACATAGTGTCTATTTTTTGTTGATATAAGAGGTATTTTCATGGGTTTGCCTTGGTATCGTGTTCATACCGTTGTATTAAATGATCCCGGCCGTTTACTTTCTGTCCATATAATGCATACAGCTCTGGTTGCTGGTTGGGCCGGTTCGATGGCTCTCTATGAATTAGCAGTTTTTGATCCCTCTGACCCTGTTCTTGACCCAATGTGGAGACAGGGTATGTTCGTTATACCCTTCATGACTCGTTTAGGAATAACCAATTCATGGGGTGGTTGGAATATCACAGGAGGGACTATAACGAATCCGGGTATTTGGAGTTACGAAGGTGTGGCCGCGGCACATATTGTGTTTTCCGGCTTGTGCTTTTTGGCCGCTATTTGGCATTGGGTTTATTGGGATCTAGAAATCTTTTGTGATGAACGTACTGGAAAACCTTCTTTGGATTTGCCAAAAATATTTGGAATTCATTTATTTCTTGCAGGGGTCGCGTGTTTTGGTTTTGGCGCATTTCATGTAACAGGATTGTTTGGTCCTGGAATATGGGTATCCGATCCTTATGGACTAACGGGAAGGGTACAATCTGTAAATCCAGCATGGGGTGTGGACGGTTTTGATCCTTTTGTTCCGGGGGGAATAGCCTCTCATCATATTGCAGCAGGGACATTGGGCATATTAGCGGGCCTTTTCCATCTTAGTGTGCGTCCACCTCAACGTTTATACAAAGGATTGCGTATGGGAAATATTGAAACCGTCCTTTCCAGTAGTATCGCTGCTGTATTTTTTGCAGCTTTTGTTGTTGCTGGAACTATGTGGTATGGTTCAGCAACTACTCCGATTGAATTATTTGGTCCTACTCGTTATCAATGGGATCAGGGATACTTCCAGCAAGAAATATATCGAAGAGTTGGTGCTGGGCTAGCCGAAAATCAAAGTTTATCAGAAGCTTGGTCTAAAATTCCTGAAAAATTAGCTTTTTATGATTACATCGGCAATAATCCGGCAAAAGGGGGATTGTTTAGAGCGGGCTCAATGGACAATGGAGATGGAATAGCCGTTGGTTGGTTAGGACATCCTATCTTTAGAGACAAAGAGGGGGGTGAACTTTTTGTACGTCGTATGCCTACTTTTTTTGAAACATTTCCGGTTGTTTTAGTCGACGGAGACGGGATTGTTAGAGCGGATGTTCCTTTTCGAAGGGCAGAATCGAAGTATAGTGTCGAACAAGTCGGTGTAACTGTTGAGTTCTTTGGTGGCGAACTCAATGGAGTCAGTTATAGTGATCCTGCTACTGTGAAAAAATATGCTCGACGTGCTCAATTGGGTGAAATTTTTGAATTAGATCGTGCTACTTTAAAATCGGATGGTGTTTTTCGTAGCAGTCCGAGGGGTTGGTTTACTTTTGGACATGCTTCGTTTGCTCTTCTCTTCTTTTTCGGGCACATTTGGCACGGTGCTAGAACCTTGTTCAGAGATGTTTTTGCTGGTATTGATCCAGATTTGGATGCTCAAGTAGAATTTGGAGCATTCCAAAAACTTGGAGATCCAACTACAAAAAAACAGGCAGTCTGATAGAAATTGGTTTGTTCCTTTTCGATTCGACTTTTTTTTGTTGTTATTTGAATTTTATATAGGGAGCTCTATAAATCTCGTACAGGAGATAATCCCCCAAAACAGGTATGAAAGCTATAATTGTAAACCACGATCAAATCTATGGAAGCATTGGTTTATACATTCCTCTTAGTCTCGACTTTAGGAATCATTTTTTTCGCTATCTTTTTTAGAGAACCCCCTATAGTTCCAACTAAAAAGACGAAATGATTTTGAATTACCTCAATTGAAGTAATGAGCCTCCAATATTACGAGATTAGAGGCTCATTACTTCAACTAGTCCCCATGTTCTTCGAATGGATCTCTTAGTTGTTGAGAGGGTTGCCCAAAAGCAGTATATAAGGCATACCCAGTAAAACTAACAATTAAACCAGATATAGAGATGGCAATTAAGGTTGCTGTTTCCATGATTATATAATATCAAGACTACAATGGATCTATAGTGTAAGGATCTATAGTGTAATTTACAGCGGAATGGTATACAAAGTCAACAGATCTCAATGAAAAAAAAATAGGATTTATGGCTACACAAACCGTTGAGGGTAGTTCTAGATCTGGTCCAAGACGAACTGTTGTAGGAGATTTATTGAAACCGTTGAATTCAGAATATGGTAAAGTAGCTCCGGGATGGGGAACTACCCCTTTGATGGGTATTGCAATGGCTCTATTTGCGGTATTTCTCTCTATTATTTTAGAGATTTATAATTCGTCCATTTTACTGGACCAAATTTCTAATTAGAGAATTAGATTCACAAGAACCAACTAACTAGTTTTTCAATAGAAAGTAAAGTTTAGCTTAGCATTTAGGTCGTTGATTTTTAGACCATTCCATTTTTATTTGGTAGTTCGACCGCGAAACTTCTTTGTTTCTGTATTTCCGGAATATGAGTGTGTGACTTGTTACAATTGATCCTATTGATAGTACAGAACATAAAAAGGATACGTCATCTTTCTTATATTGATAGAGATGGCTTTACCCCGTCAGATATTTATTCTAATATCTGGAGCACGGAATATAGAAAAGAAATAGATTCTAAAGTATTAGAACTATGATTCATACTTAATATTTATATTTAGACCTCGCAACCGGACGAAAAAAAATAAAAGAGTTAGAATAATCAATTTCAAACCTAATAAATTTTTTTGTATTTTTTTTTTCATTATATCTATTCATTGAATAAGTGATGATCCAGCAGTTCTTACTCAGTGAATTTTTGGACTTGGATTAAAGGTTTTTTTTGGAAATCATCGTGGTTCTGGTATGAATCTGAGGTTTTTGAATTGATTCTATAGGGTCTTAACAAGAAAATTCCTATCAATAATAATAAAAAAACAACAGTAAAATCGTATTAAATACAGACAAAAAAAATGAGGTGAATAATAGAATATTCAAGAGGCCGGTAAGGATCCAGAGAAAAGACGAGTGAGCCGACTTGACATTTTGGCATTATAAATACAAAGAATACCTTAAAGATTGGAATCATAGGATTAAGTTAAGAAGTTTAAAACTTTCTATTCCACATATCCGTTTTCCAAATAACTAGTATTTTTGTTTGAGCCGTACGAGATGAAATTCTCATATACGGTTCTCAGGGGGGTCCTTTGGTTTACCTATCTCAATAAAGTCTATGATTGGTTCGAAGAACGTCTTGAGATTCAGGCGATTGCCGATGATATAACTAGTAAATATGTTCCTCCTCATGTCAATATATTTTATTGTTTAGGAGGAATTACACTTACTTGTTTTTTAGTCCAAGTAGCGACGGGTTTTGCTATGACTTTTTATTATCGTCCGACCGTTACGGAGGCTTTTGCTTCTGTTCAATATATAATGACTGAGGCTAACTTTGGTTGGTTAATCCGATCAGTTCATCGATGGTCGGCAAGTATGATGGTCTTAATGATGATCTTGCACGTATTTCGCGTGTATCTCACCGGTGGTTTTAAAAAACCTCGCGAACTGACTTGGGTTACGGGTGTAGTTTTGGGTGTATTGACTGCATCCTTTGGTGTAACCGGTTATTCCTTACCTTGGGACCAAATTGGTTATTGGGCAGTCAAAATTGTAACAGGTGTACCCGACGCTATTCCTGTAATAGGATCGTCGGTGGTAGAGTTATTGCGCGGAAGCGCTAGTGTGGGACAATCTACCTTGACTCGTTTTTATAGTTTACATACTTTTGTATTACCTCTTCTTACTGCCGTATTCATGTTAATGCACTTTCCAATGATACGTAAGCAAGGCATTTCCGGTCCTTTATAGAGAATTTATAGAGAATATGAATCATAGATATTTGTAATCAATCATTTTGGGGAGGAGTATATAGTATTTCATTGCTACAAATATGCATTATAAAAAAAAATAATACATGTATTTGGATATTTCCCTTCCACTTAACAAAATAAATTGCATTCTTTATTTGAGATACACGAATAGTTGAAGGGAACTTTCCGAAAAAATAATGGATTATGGGAGTGTGTGACTTGAACTATTGATTGGGCCGTGCAGTATGACTTGATCTTATCTGCCACATTTGAATTCACAATTAAATGTGTCTTTTTTCCAACCACCGCGCCAGTCCCCTACGGAGGATAGGCCGGTTCGCTTGAAGAGAATCTTTTCTATGATCAGACTCTATCATATTCTGCATGAATAGGCTCCGTAATATCCAGTAATATAAGTAATGTGATATAATCCGGATTATGTCTTCTGTATTTCACTTAACTTAATAGTATGGAAATGCAGTCATTTCCTATGCATTGACTCAATTTATGATACTATCGGAGTGAAACAAGTAGATCTAAAGAAAAATGGGGGTTGTATTATATTAGTAACAAGTAAATCCTTTCTATGTAAAAAATTCCGAAATTCAATTCATTTTTGGAGGGAGAACAGTCGAAAGGTTTGAGATCACCCAGAAAGAACTTTTGATTTTGAAAACATACTTGGGTGAAAAGCATTTACTTAAAAAGAAGAACTGAAATTTTTCCAATGCATAGTTGTAATTTCGGAAAAAAAAGAGAATCAAGTTTATTTTCTTACATAGAATCTTCATATATGAGTGACTACCATATAAATATTTTCTATGTATGCATTCAGTTCGTTTGATTCGTGCTTGAGCCGGATGATGAAAAATTATCATGTCCGGTTCTTTCGGAGGATGGATCTATAAGAATTCACCTATCCCAATAACAAAAAAACCTGACTTGAATGATCCTGTATTAAGAGCGAAATTGGCTAAAGGGATGGGTCATAATTATTATGGAGAACCCGCTTGGCCTAACGATCTTTTATATATTTTTCCAGTAGTAATTCTAGGTACTATTGCCTGTAACGTAGGCTTAGCGGTTCTCGAACCATCAATGATTGGGGAACCCGCAGATCCTTTTGCAACTCCTTTGGAAATATTGCCCGAATGGTATTTTTTTCCGGTATTTCAAATACTTCGTACAGTACCCAATAAATTATTGGGCGTTCTTTTAATGGTTTCAGTACCCGTGGGATTATTAACAGTACCTTTTTTGGAGAATGTTAATAAGTTCCAAAACCCATTTCGCCGTCCAGTAGCAACAACCGTCTTTTTGATTGGTACCGTCGTGGCTCTTTGGTTGGGTATTGGAGCAACATTACCTATTGAAAAATCCCTAACTTTAGGTCTTTTTTAAATTGATTCAATTGTGAAATAAAATATCATGACATGTGTATTGTGTATCTAGGGAGAATTCACTTCGAAATGACTAATCCCTAGATACATCTATTTCATTTTAGACCTATTCTGAATATATAGATTTGTCCTAATTTTTAGAAAAATAAATGATGAAAATAAATTGAATGGATTTCAAATTTATGCAAAATGCTTTTCGATTTGTAAAATGTTTAATATATTTTTTACATCTTCTACGCGAAAATGTTCAATTTTCATAAGGTCTTCTGGACTCTTATTCAAAAGTTCCAATAATGTATGTATATTGGACTTTTTAAGACAATTATAGATCCTGGGAGACAATTCTAATTGGTCAATAAAAATGGATTTCAATGCAATTTCTTTTTTATTTTTCCTTAGTTTATCCTTAAGTAATCTATCATGAAAAGTAAAAAGGGGTAAAGTAACTTTGTGTTGATTGTTTTCAACATTTAAGTTTTCTTCTTCTGCATGTAAAAAAGGAATAAATAAATCAATCAAATTCCGGGAGGCTTCATAAAGTGCTTCTTTAGGAGTTAAACTTCCATTTGTCCATATTTCAAGAAAGAGTATCTCGTGTTTCTCATTACCATTCCCATAAGAATGAATACTATGATTTGCATTTCTAACAGGCATAAATACTGCATCTATAGTATAACTTCCATCTTGAATGTTGTTTAGTGTTTTTATACGATATCCACACTTCCTCTCAATTTGTAATTCAATACACAAATTAATAGGTTCTGTTAGGTTAGCTATATGTTGTGTATTATCAATGATTTCCACCGAAGGTGGTAAAATGATGTCTTGAGCAGTTACATATCCAGGACCTTTGAAACAAATAGATGCGTCCCGAGTTCCATACAGATTACTTTTCAATACAATTTCTTTCAAATTCATTAAAATTTCATGTATTGATTCTTGAATACCTACTACGGTAGAATATTCATGTGGTATTTTCTCAGATTTTGCACGTGTGATACATGTTCCCTCTATTTCTCCGAGCAAAATTCTTCGCATTGCAATGCCTATTGTATCTGCTTGACCTTTCCTAAGTGGAGACAGAATAAAGCGTCCATAATAAAGACGCTTACTGTCTACCCTTGATTCAACACACTTCCATTGTAGTGTCCGAGTAGATACTTTTACTTTTTCTCGAATCATAGTAATATATTTTTAGGAAACTCTTGATTTAATTGTTTATTTCTCTTGAAATCTCTTTCTTTAATGTTTATTTTTAGTTTTACACACGTCTTTTTTTAGGAGCCCTACATCCATTATGTGGCATAGGGGTTACATCCCGTATAAATCTTAATAGTATACCACTTCTACGAATAGCTCTTAATGCCGCATCTCTTCCTAGACCAGGACCTTTTATTATGACTTCTGCTCGTTGCATGCCTTGATCTACTACTGTTCGAATAGCATTTGCTGCTGCGGTTTGAGCGGCAAATGGTGTTCCCCTTCGTGTACCCTTGAATCCACACGAACCGGCAGAGGACCAAGAAATCACCCGACCTCGTACATCTGTAACAGTCACAATGGTATTGTTGAAACTAGCTTGAACATAAATAACTCCCTTTGGTATTTTACGAGGATGTTTACGCGAACCAATACGTCCATTTTTACGTGAACCAATTTTTGGTATAGATTTTGCCATTTTTATTATTTTAAAAAATATAAGTCTGAAATATATGGATATATCCATTTCCTATCAAAAAAGAATTCTTTACTATTGTCTAACTAGTTATTCTATTGTATTCTATAATTCGATTAATCTAGAATACAATTTTTTAAATCAAACAATAATTAGAATACTTATAACTATCAACTAAATTCTAATATAGAATCTAAATTTTTAGATTTTTTTGTTTACTATTTAAGAAAATGGAATAGTAATAAGATTTTTTATTTGCATTTTAATATCATTTTTTTTTTTTTGTAGATCGGGCACTTTCTTTTTAATAGAAAGCCCTTATTTTGTGAAAATATTATCCTTGTCTTTGTTTATGTTTTGGGTTGGAACAAATTACTATAATTCGACCTCGCCTGCGGATCAATCGACATTTTTCACAAATTTTACGAACAGAGGCTCCTACTTTCATATTTTGAATTTAACTCCTTAACTAAAATTTAAAATTTAATGCCAAATCTATATATTGGAAGAAAATAGGTTTTCCTTACATTTTTAACTTATAATTGTGCCTCCTAAAAAACATGTTTAAAGTTAAAAATTGAGTGACTTATACTTCCTTTTTCTCCTTTACCGGTCGTATACATTAAGTACGTCCAATTTTTTTGTAAACATAGCCTAGAATCTTATTTAAATTCTATTTCTCTAAAGCAACCTGGAACATACCCTCAGAAGTTATTCAGTAATTTAATCTTCATGAATTTTTATTTCTATTCTAGTTAACTCCTCTTCACACATTCACTAAGGTATCAGGAGTAGATAGTAGAAATCCTTTTTTTCTCTACTCCATTTACAAGAATGTATATCATTTTTTCATAGAAATCAGATATCGGCAAATTTACCATTACCATATATAACATAAAACTTCGCCGCCGATTCTTTCTAATCGAGCCTCTCGATCTGTCATTATACCCCTAGAAGTAGAAAGAATTACAATCCCCATTCCTCCTAAAACTCTCGGAATTTGTTGATAGTTAGAATAGATTCGTAGACCAGGTGTACTGATCCTTTTTAAATTTAAAAAAGTTTTATACGATTCTTTCCTATTTCTTCTATACCGTAGAGTTAAAACTAAAAAGTATTTGTTGCTTTCTTGATGTTTTCTAACGTTTTCAACAAAACCCTCTCGTAAAAGTATTTTCACAATGTTTTCGGTGATATTAGTAAGTGGTATTTGAACCGTTCTTTTTCTATTCATGTCAGCATTGCGTATCAAGGTTAGCATATCAGCGATAGTATCTTTACCCACGATAGATTATTGCTCCTTACTTTCAATATAATATAAAAAACGTGTTCCTGTTTTTTGTTTTTATTTTTTGATTCAATAAAATATCTAATATTGAATAGCAGAATAGAATAATATAATACTCTATATATAGAGATAGAAAATATTATTCTAATTAGTCTAATCAGTATAATGTAAATCTAGAATATATAATATTCTAAAACTAAAAAAAGATAGAAAGAAAATGAATGACCTAATTATAAACTATATAGATAATCTTCTATCGAATTAAGAATTCTATTTTTTTTTTATACTTTATACAAATAGAATTCTGAATTCGAATTTTTATTTTGAATCTATATATATTCAATTCCATATAGATAGATAGATTTCATTCCTTTTTCTTTTTTTTTGATCTATTATTATTATTCTTTTCTTATTTCGTTTTAAAAACATTTATTAATTAATATAATGACTTACTATTTCTAATAACTTAGAAATATGTATACTTTTCATATTTATAAGATATTATAGATATAATCTTAATATATCTATTCATAATTATAGAATAATCATTACACAAGTATATAAGGTATATATGTAAGATCTAATATATTTATGAATCTATTTCACTTCTATTCAAATATATTTCCTTCCTATTCATTCATTCCAGTTCTAAAATAATATATCTATATCACGATCTCGTATTATAATACCTCGGGTGCTAATGAAACTATTTTAGTGAAATTTAACTGTCTCAATTCTCGAGCTATTGCGGAAAAAATTCGAGTTCCTTTTGGATTTCCTTCTTTATCAATGAGAACCGCCGCATTATCATCATACTTTATTATTATACCATTACTACGTTTTAGTTCTTTACAAGTACGTACAATTACAGCCCTGATCACTTCAGATCTTTCTAAAGATGAATTTGGTACTGCTTTTTTGATTACAGCAACAACAATGTCACCAATATAAGCATACCGTCGATTACTAGCTCCTATGATTCGAATACACATCAATTCGCGGGCTCCGCTATTATCGGCTACATTTAAATAGGTTTGAGGTTGAATCATATCATTTTTTTCTATCTTTCAGTCAAAAAGTTGAAGTAAAAAAAATATTCTGTGTTCAAAAAAAAAAGAAACCAACAATTACCATTTTTTTTTCATACTAAAGACCTATTTCGTTCTAATGATTATTGTGAAAGAATGAATTGAGTTCGTATAGGCATTTTGGATGCCGCTATTGAAATAGCCTTTCTAGCTATATTTTCTGGGACCCCTCCCATTTCATAAAGTATTTTGCCGGGTTTAACGACAGCTACCCAATATTCGGGAGATCCTTTTCCCGAACCCATACGCGTTTCGGTAGGTCTTACTGTAACAGGTTTGTCTGGAAATATGCGTACCCATATTTGCCCACCTCGGCGAACATTTCGTGACATTGCCCGTCGCCCTGCTTCTATTTGTCTAGATGTGATCCAAGCGGGCTCAAGTGCCTGAAGAGCATATTTTCCGAAGGAAATTTTATTACCTCGATAGGCTTTTCCTTTCATTCTTCCTCGATGTTGTTTACGGAATCTGGTTCTTTTGGGGTTATAGTTGATGGTTATTTCTCAATTCCATCTCTATTACAGAACCGTACATGAGATTTTCACCTCATACGGCTCCTCGCGAATAAATCGATTCAAAAATATTTAACCAAAAAGATTTAATTTTAAATTCCAATATTAAATTCAAATTTAATTTAAAATAGAATACAATCGCGGGATTTTTTGACATTTCATAGAATTTATTTTATCTATTAGAAATTTGTATATCTTGCTTTGATATAGAACGAAATATGGATTCTTATAGACCATTTTTGCTATCCATATCTAACTAGATAATGTTGTTTTGATATAAGGTTCTAACGAATCCATATTTGTCTTTTTTTTTTATCATATTGGCAAAAATTTCTAAATTCAAAAAAAGCCACATTTTCGCGGGCGAATATTTACTCTTTCATTATAAATTTTAGATGTAATGTTGGGTTAGTCCACAACTCCTCAAAAAAATAATGAATTCTTAGTTCCGTCCGCCATCCCATCTAATGAATCAGTAAGATTATGAAATTTAATATAATCTTAGGTATTCACAGGTTCCATCGTTCCCATCGCTTTTCGATTTATGGTTAGGTCTAAATTCTACAATGGAGCCTCTTTAATATTAATAAGATTTTATTTTCATAACATTTTCTTATTTATTGTATTGTATTCTTTTTTGTTGAATCAACCTTCTCAGTTTTATTGATTCGCAGCTCTTGATTTGTCTATTCTAGGAATATATTCATCCATATATGGATGAATTTAGAATATTGATGCTTTATTACACTACCTTTTATGAAATGACCCATAGACCTTTACATAGTAGAATTCTATATCATTGATATCTTTTTTTCTATCTTTCTTTCACCCCTTCATTTATCTGTATATTTTTATTGCTTTACAACTAATAATCAGATTCTTTTTTATTTCAGTTGCTATAATTATAGCACCACATAGATTTTTATTTTGATTTTCCACGGTTTTTTATATCCAGATAATGGTAAGCGATGAGTAGGTTATTAATTCTTTAGTAATTAATTCTATTGAACCACTCTAAAAAAAACCAACGAGTCACACACTAAGCATAGCAACTCCTTCACTATAAAATGATTAATCAATTTTTTTATTCAATCTTATAAAATTTGTCATTTCTTTTTTGGGAATAAGAATGTAATAAGAATTCGTCATTTTTTCTTTTATCAAAAGATGGAACGCTAAAAATAAGGAAAAGTAAATTAGTCGTTGTTTAGAAATATCCAAACTTTGATTCCTAATACCCCATAAATAGTTCGAACTGGATAGGAACAATAATCAATTTTAGCTCGAATGGTTTGTAGAGGAACCCTAC
>Ga0315915_1000021_pt1:10000-15000 | contig 123817 bp, 91 predicted proteins | sample MpolbnodulesMG_FD_207738 | JGI IMG/M metagenome (GOLD analysis project Ga0315915, IMG submission 207738) | Medicago polymorpha root nodule microbial communities from Los Angeles, California, United States - branched nodules | ecosystem: Host-associated > Plants > Roots > Nodule... | reverse complement strand
CTCCTCTTTTTTACGAAGAGAATAAATCTTTTTATCCAAACAATACCTATGGATACATAAAAAACCGATGGAATCAATTCCATCGCAACTTGGAATATGGAATTCAAAGGTATCAAATAGGAAAAAATATTCTTAATCATAGACCTACGAGGAAATACACGATTAACCAACATTTCTCAAATAGGAAAAAAAAACAGAAGAACTGGTCTCTTATTTTGATTTATCAAATTTATCAAACCGAGAGATCTATGAATAAGGATCCAAATGCATATAAATACAAATGGTCCAATGGGAGTAAGAATTTCCAGGAACAATTGGACCATTTCATTTCTGAGCAGAATAGCCGTTTTCAAGTAGTGTTCGATCGATTTCTAGTAGTGTTGGATCGATTCCATAGGAATGCATATTCGATTGATTGGTCCGAGATTATTGAGAAAAAAGATTTGTCCAAGTTTCTTCCAGTTTTGTCCAAGTTTCTTCCAGTTTTGTCCAAGTTTCTTCCATTTTTGTCTAACTCACTTCCTTTTTTCTTTGTGAGTTTCGGTAATATTCCCATTCATAGGTCCCAGATCCACATCGCTGAATTGAAACGTCCGAATAATCCACTTCCACTCGAGAATCAGCTGTTAGACTCAATGGGTCTTCTAATGTTTCGTGTGAAAAAAAGGAAACCCTTCTTATTGGATGACTTTTATACTTCTAAAAAATCAAAATTAGCCTTGTATGAATTCAATGAAGAAAGAATAGCAGCAAAATTATCCGAAGGAAGAATATCAGAAGGAACAATATCATCATTTTTGTTCAAGAAGACAAAAAATTTGATATCATTCTATACTAGACGGAAGAAAAAGAAAGAAGAAGAGAAGAGGTTTCGACTATTCCTCGATTTAGTAAAACCATTCGGCGGTAAAAGAAAAAGAAAGATTTATAACGTGCAATCTTTTTATAACATGGATTTCTCAATGATGTGCTTCTCAATGATATCCTACGATCAAGATAGTTGGCGGAGTCCCCTGCTGAAACCATTTCATAGAAGTTCATTGATATCTGCTTTTTTAAAAGCACCTCGACTTGGATTATTCAAGAACCATGAGGATCTCAAATTAAAGTCAAAGAGGATGTATGTTTTTTATAAAAATAATCCATATTGGATTAAGACTCAATCTGATGAAAAAGCTTTTCCTGGGATATTTTTACGATCCGTAAAGGGGATAAAATACATTTTAACAAAAGATTCTAAGAAATCTTTACGATCCAAAAAGAGGAAAAAACACATTGAAAAAGGGCCGATGTATAGAAACAGAAAGAGTGTTTTTTCAACTCTCTCAAAATTGAAGGAAATCCACCCATATATAATACAATTGTCACTTACCCGGACAGGACACGAAGTTCTAAATTTAATATTTATAGATATTTTTTTAGACCTATTGGCGATACTACGTAGGAGTCCTAAATTTCAACAATTTGTATCCATTTTTCATGATCTTAGGGATCGATCCAAGCGAATTCTTCGGGAAAAATTGTGTCTTCCACCACGGAATCCTATAAGTGAGATTTCGATTAAGTGCTTAAATAATTTTCTTGTGCACGTGTGCGAAGATATTTTGGAAAATGAGTCACCATTGATATCGACACATCTGAGTGAGTTCTTCGTTTTAATCTTTATCCTTCTTCTTGTTACCGGATATCTCGTTCATACACATGTTTTCTTTGTTTCTCGATTCTCTAAGAAGTTACAGACAGAGTTCGAAGAAGTCAAATCTTTGATGATTCCATCATACATGATTGAGTTGGAAAAACTTCTGGATAGGTATCCTCTATCAGAACTGAATTCTTTCGGGTTAAAGGATATGTTTCTCATTGCTCGGGAACAATTAGAAAATTTTATAGAAGAAATAAATTTTCTAGAAGAAATAAATTTTAAACTAAATGAAGAAATAGAAGGTTCGGCTTCTGCACGTTCGAAGAAGACAGATTTGAATCTCAGCGATCTCATAAGCATGATAAGGATTATAAGGATTATACCAAATCCCATCAATCGAATCGCGTTTTTGAGAAATACTAGACATTTAAGTCATACAAGTAAAGCGATCTATACCTTGATAAAAAAAAGAAAAAGTGTGAATAGTGATTGTGATTGGATTGATGATAAAATAGAATCCTGGATCTTGACCAGTGATTTCGTTTCTGATAAAGAAAGGGAATTCATGGTTCAGTTCTCTACCTTAACGACAGAAAAAAGGATTGATCAAATTTTATTGAGTCTGACGAATAGTGATCGTTTATCAAAGAATAACTCTGGTTATCAAATGATTGAGCAACCGGGAACAATTTACTTACGAAATTTAATTGATATGCATCAAAAGTATCTACTAAATTATGAGTTCAATACATCCTGCTTAGCAGAAAGACGGATATTCCTCGCTCATTATCAGACAATGACTTATTCAGAAACCCCATGTGCGGCTAATAATTTTGATTTCCCATCTCATGGAAAACCCTTTTCGCTCCGTTTAGCCCAATCCCCTCCTAGGGGTATTTTAGTGATAGGTTCTATAGGAACTGGACGATCCTATTTGGTCAAATATCTAGCGACAAACTCCTATGTTCCTTTCATTACAGTATCTCTAAACAAGTTCCTGGATAACTATCCTAAAGGTTTTGATATTAGGGATATTTTTGCTGATGATGATGATGACGACCTTTTTGATGATAGAGAGGGTACCATTTACAGTCTTTTACCTAGCAACGAAGATAGTTGCTATAATTTGGATGGTTATGATAGTGACTATCTGGACCATCACTATGATAGCCATTTGGAGTTTCTAAGTATGCAGGATCCGATACCTGAGGATGTCATACCGGAAATAGATCGATTTTTTCTCACGCTTCAATTCGAATTAGCAAAAGCAATGTCTCCGTGCATAATTTGGATTCCAAACATTCATGATCTGGATGGGAATGAGTCGAATGACTTATCCCTGGGTCTATTAGTGAACTCTCTTTCCAGCGATTCTGAAAAATCTTCTACTCGAAATATTCTTGTGATTGCTTCGACTCATATTCCCCAAAAAGTGGATCCCGCTCTAATAGCTCCGAATAAATTAAATACGTGTATTAAAATACGAAGACTTCTTATTTCACAACAAAGAAAGCACTTTTTCAGTCTTGCTCGTACGCGTGGTTTTCACTTGGAAAAGAAAATGTTCGATACTAATAGATGCGGGTCCATAACTCTGGGTTCTAATGTACGAGATCTTGTAGCACTTACCAATGAGGCGCTATCGATTAGTATTATACAAAAAAAATCCATTATAGACACTAATATAATTAGATCCGCTCTTCATAGACAAACTTGGGATTTTAGATCTCAGATAAGATCGGTTCAGAATCATGATATATTTTTGTATCAGATAGGAAGGGCTGTTTCACAAAATCTACTTCTAAGTAATTTTTCCATAGATCCTATATCTATCTATATGAAGAAGAAATCATGTAACGGGGGGGATTCTGAGTTGTACAAATGGTACGTCGAACTTGGAACAAGCATGAAGAAATTAACGATACTTCTTTATCTTTTGAGTTGTTCTGCCGGATCCGTCGCTCAAAACCTTTGGTCTCTAACCGGACCTAATGAAAAAAATGATGGTATCGCTTCTTATAGACTCCTTTATAATGATTCTGATCTAGTTCATGGCCTATTAGAAGTAGAAGGTGCTCTGCTGAGATGCTCACAGACAGAAAATCCGTTTGATAATGATGCAGTACCATTTCTTCTTAGGCCCGAACCACGGAATCCCATAAATATGATTCGAAATGGATCTCGTTCTATCCTTGATCATAGATTTCTCTATGAAAAATATGAATCGGGGTTCGAAGAAGGGGAAGGAGTCCTCGACCCGCTAGAGGAGGATTTATTCAATCACATAGTTTGGGCTCCTAGAATGTGGCGTCCTTGGGAATTTCTAGTTGATGATTGTATCGAAAGGTCCAATGAATTCGGATTTCCCTATTGGGAAAGGTCATTTTGGGACAAGCAGATCATTTATGATGAAGAGGGTGAGCTTCAAGAGAATGATTCGGATTCGGAGTTCTTGCAGGATGGAACCATGGAGTACCAGACACAAAATAGATCTTTCAAAGAACAAGGCGTTTTTCGAATAAGCCAATTCATTTGGGACCCATCGGATCCACTCTTTTTGCTATTCCAAGATGATCCTTCTGTACCTTTGTTTTCACATCGAGAATTGATTCCAGATGAGGAGATGGTAAATATACTTTTGACTTGCCAAACAAAAAAAATTTATTGGAAATATCTAAATAAACGCTGGTTTAGGAAGAATATGCCAGAACAGAAGTTCGAATTGTTGATTGATCGACAGAGACAGTTTAGAACCAATAGTTCATTATCAAATGAATTGTTTCGTTCTAATACTCTATTCGAGAGTTATCAATATTTATCCAATCTGTTCCTATCTAATCAAACCCTATTGGCTAACATTACAAAGACATTGTTGAGAAAAAGATGGCTTTTCCCGGAGGAGATGTTTGTTACGATCTGTTCCAATAACGAATGATTGGTTTAACTGAATAACTAAATAAAATAGATACTTTCTTTCTCGTCATCTCAAGTCGATATGGGGATCTTTCAATTGAAAGGATCCCCTAATATAGATAATACAGATTCCCGTTGACCGAGCCTAACTCTAATTGCTTTGTTCTGAAGCAAACAAAGAGATCCACGGGATGGTTTGTCCTATTCAGATATTTTCAGATATTCACGACCAATAAGTACAGAAAAATGGACTCTCCATTCATTAGATAGATAAGATAACCAAAACTTCGTGATCTGCTGGCGAACTTATTCCTATTCAATAAAAGATCTCAATATTATGCCTTGAAGAGGACTCGAACCTCCACGCTATTTAGCACGAGATTTTGAGTCTCGCGTGTCTACCATTTCACCACCAAGGCATCTTCAAAGTGAATTATATTCTAGG